>Ga0208041_1000019_pt1 | contig 269123 bp, 259 predicted proteins | sample AD_SCU002_MetaG_FD_184453 | JGI IMG/M metagenome (GOLD analysis project Ga0208041, IMG submission 184453) | Active sludge microbial communities of municipal wastewater-treating anaerobic digesters from China - AD_SCU002_MetaG (SPAdes) (version 2) | ecosystem: Engineered > Bioreactor >... | reverse complement strand
GAGGAAGGGTCCTTATATCCATAATTGCTACCCCTAAAAAACGGGATATAACGGGGTATTTAATAAATCTTTGCTATAAATTATGGGGAAAATGTTTGGAGATTACATTGTTAGTGCGGAACGACGGATCGAGGGTATTATTCGCTTTTTCTACGCCCGATCCGATCCAATAAACAGATCCTAAAGTAAATACAACAACGAGCCATGCTTTGGCGATATTAAAAGGACGGACGCCGTATCCGAAAATGCGTTGAATGAAGATGTATTCCAGGATGTCGTAAATTAGAAATCTCTTGATTTTTGATGGCATTTGAGCGATCTTAAATTTAAATTGATGTAGGCGTTCTAGGAAATTGTTTGGTGGATGATAAATGTCGTGTCCTATTCCACGTATTCCATTTTGTATCCTTATTGCCTCCATCTCTCGGTAAAAATAATGATCAGCCTCTTTTTTATTTCCCAAATCTTCCATCTTTCTTTTTGCTATTCTACATGAAAGCTCTTGAGACCTCTGATTGCTAAATTTTGCATTTTTAAATGATACCTCTCGATGAAAATGATCGTAATCAAAATATGCCTTACTACAGAACTCAGCTTCTCGGAAGTAAGCATAATCTCTGAACTCAGCTTCCCGAAATGAGGCATGTCCGCCAAACTCAGCTTCCCGAAAGTTGGCATAGCCGATGAATTCAACCACATCGAAGTTGGCATACATTGCAAAATTAGCTCTACTAAAATCAGAATTGATGTGAAACTTGGCATTCATAAAGTTGGCATTCCTAGCAAATTTTGTATCATGAAATTCAGCATTAGCGCTAAATTTGTCATCTACATAATTGGCATTCCCACCAAAATCAGCCCTCATAAAGTCGGCATCGCCAAAGAACTGAGCTTTCATAAGGTAGGCACTCATGAGGAATATGGTATCCTTGAAGTGAACATTCTCAAAGAACTCAGTTTCTGCGAAGTCAGCATACTCACTAAACATACCATTGCTAAAGTCAGCATTCCCGCAAATCTTTGTATTTCTGAAAACAGTTCTCCCGTTAAATTCAGCTTTTGCAAAATCAGCATTTCCACCAAAATAGGTCATCCCGAAGTTGGCAATAGATCTGTCTAATTCTTCTTCCTCGAAACCAGAATACCCTCGGAATTCGAGATATCCGCCGAATTTTGTCTCCCTGAAGTTGACATTGTTATTAAACTCACATCTTCCGAAGTCGGCCGACCTGCCAAACCAGGCTTTCCAAAATCTAGCGTTCTCATCAAACTCAGCTTTCACGAAGTCGGCTTCTCCAACGAATATCGCTTCACCAAAATCGGCATTCTCACTGAACTCAACTCTATCGAAGTATGCATTCCCGCAGACCTTCGCCCCAACAAAGATGAAAGTCTTCTGGAAATGTGCAATACTAAAGTTAGCCGTACCCCGAATTTCAGAATTAGTGATCGATATTATTGAGTTTATCACTTTTCGCTCTTTGGTAAGTCCTAACCCCAACTCATCTTCTTTAATGTCCACATGCTCCGTTGGCAGCTCCAACCCGCTTATATCCAGATCGCCCTCGACGATCACGCCGTCGTACTCGACGTCCTCGCCCCGCTCGATCTTGGCCAGGATTTCGCTCGCCTGGATCACTTTGCGCTCATTCAAATTGGCGTCCGGTTCCATGCTCACCGATCCTTTGCCTCAAAATTATTAATATATATAAGTTAAAATTAAATATATTATAATAGTTAATACCAATGCTAAAAACTGCACGCGCGTGTAATTCTTATATATATAATGAACAAGATATGATATCGTTAGTATAGCCACCAATGTCAGAATGATTTGATAAAATTTCGTTTCATACCAGTAGTTCACATGTAATTTTACTATTTCTTTCTGCACATACCATTTTTCTGAATTTGTGTAGATATAAGCCAAAACAATATCATGATCTCCTGCCGGGGCATTTTTGTCGATCTTGAAAGTTATAATATCCATCGGATTAATATCGCCGCCAGGCCAATCACATGCTCCTATCAATTTTTTGTTATTGCTAATTCTTTTATAAATACTGTCGGCGGGATAAATAATAAAGCGTGGGCCTTGAATACTGGTATTGTAGTAGCAACAAAATAGCGTGTTCGTGGTACGGTAGTCTCTATGACTATGTTTTACGGTTTTATTTTCAACAATGTAATGTGGTATGGATACCCCGATCTCGCTATAGGTTATATTTCCTCCACCGTCTATATATAAATAAATTCCGAATTCATCGCCCGTATCAACTTCCGGTTCGGTCGTATGTGTGATAAGAATGTAATGTGGTTCTCCATAAAAATCAATCATCTCGGGGTCATCTTGTTCTAGCAGTTCAGCTACTGGAATACAGCAGCGGTTTAATATTTCAAGATCATTTTGTCCCAGTTCTGTTTGTTTTAGTATTTGTTCTAGTTCCGTTTTATTGCAGAGTTCACAGCGATTGATCTCATCATCAGTGGCTGACGCAGTTGCATTTTGCGAGCATAGCAGAAGCGCTGCTAACAACATAATTATCATGAAAACGGCGTATTGCATACAGATTTTCATGCTTCCACCGCGATCCTCGTCCTGAGGCTCAGAGCCGCTTTTTAGCAAGCTCGCACAAAATTCACCGCCCATGTTATTTACTCCGCCTCATTACGCAGGTTTAAGTTAGTGTCCTTCATTAATACAAAACATTCGATGGCAATATATTAATAAATTCGCCCTTCATCCCAGGTCCGGCATCTCCTCCGGCGGCCGATAGATCCCCCGCTCGGTGATGATCGCAGACACGAGATCGAGGGGCGTGGCGTCGAAGGCCGGGTTGTAGACCTTGACGTCAGCCGGAGCGAGCTTTTTGTTTCCTAAACGCCTGATCTCGTCCGCGTCCCTCTCCTCGATCTCGACGTCCTTCTCGGACCTTTCGAGGTCGAAGGTGGAGATGGGGGCTGCGACGTAAAATGGAACTCCGTGAGCCTTCGCCAGTACGGCGATGGAGTAGGTCCCGATCTTGTTGAAGACGGCGTCCTTTGTGATCCGGTCGGCGCCGACGATCACCTTATCGACAAGGCCCTGGCGCATGGCCATCCCGGCCATGTTGTCGCAGATGAGGGTGACGGGAATGTTGTCCTCTGTCAATTCCCAGGCCGTCAGCCTCGACCCCTGAAATAGCGGCCTCGTCTCGCAGGCGTAGACGCTGATCCTCTTGCCTTGGGCGACCGCCGACCGGATGACCCCGAGGGCCGTCCCCCAGCCGACGCAGGCGAGCCTCCCGGCGTTGCAGTGGGTGAGGACGACGTCCCCGTCCGCGAGGAGGCTGGCGCCCCGGTCGCCGAGGGCTTTGTTGATCGAAACGTCCTCTTCGGCGATCAATTCTGCCTCCGCCAGGGCCGCGGCCCGGATCTCTTCGACGGTGGCCGATCCTCTCATCTCTTCGACGGCCTTTACGGCCCGGTCGACGCCCCAGGAGAGGTTGACGGCGGTGGGCCTCGCCGCCCGGATGACCCCGGCCGCTGTTTTGATGTCATCGAGGAGGGCGGCGGGGTCGGTGGCCGCCGACCGGGCCGCCGTCAGGGCGACGCCGTAGCCTCCGGCGGCGCCGAGGGCGGGAGCCCCCCGGACCCGCAAGCTCTGGATCGCCTCGCAGAGCTGCTCAACGGATCTGACCTCGATATTTTCAAGCCTCTCGGGCAGGAGGGTCTGGTCGATCATCCCGATGGCCCGGCTCTTTTCGTCCCACCAGATCGTCCTCAAGGTATCACTCGCGGCGGAAGGTCTTCACAGCTCCGTCGATGACGACGACGAGCTCGTCGACGTTCTCGAAGATCCCGTGCTCGACGACCCCGGGGATCTCCGATAGCTGGGCCGCCAGGGGGCCCGGGTCCTCGATCGTCCCGAAGTCGGCGTCGATGACGAAGTTTCCGTTGTCGGTGATCACCGGGCCGTCCTTCATCCTCGCCTGCCGGATTTGGGGGGAACCCCCCAGCTCCTCGATCCTCCGGCTTGCAAGCCTGCCGGCGATGGGCAGGACCTCCACGGGGACGGGATGGCTGAGGGAATCGACGTATTTCGACGAGTCGGCGACGATCACAAACCACCGGGCTGAGGCAGCGACGACCTTCTCCCGGGCGTGGGCGGCGCCACCGCCCTTGATGGCGATGAGGTCCCGGGAAATCTGGTCCGCCCCGTCGATGGCGAGGTCGAGGACGGGATCCTGGTCGAGGCTCGTCAGGGGTATCCCTGCGGCTATCGCCAGCTCCTGCGCCTGGTAGGAGGTGGGAACCCCCAGGACCTCCATCCCCTCCTCCACCATCTCTCCTATCCTCTTGATCGTCCAGGCGACGGTCGACCCGGTCCCCAGCCCCAGGACCATCCCGTCTCTCACCATACCCGCCGCCGCCTCCCCGGCGGCCCGCTTCTCCCCGGCGTTCGAATCCGGCGTCCTCACCATGAATTATCCGCCCCCAAATTGCCTTCCTTGAAGGTCCAGTATCGATCCGTATGCTCTCGATCCTAATCGAGGACCTCGCTTCTCACCGTCGTGAAGACCGGCCCCCGGAGGTCGATCTTCTTCTTCCTGCTGGTGATGTACCTCTCGAGAGCCGGCTCCAGCCGGAGGTTGACGTCTCCGGGGCCTCTCACGATCCGGACCCTCGTCTCGGACCCCTCTCCCCTCAGGGCCGCCTCTTCGGCCTCTCGGGCGGCGAGCTCCGCGAAGGAGTCGAGGAACCTGATGCTGGTTGTGACCCCGTTCTCGAAGGCCTCCTCCCACTTGGCGGTCTTGGGGACCCCCAGGATGTTCTCCTTGTAGACGAGGACCTCGTTCTCCGCCGCGGGGCCGCAGAGCTTCGTATTCTCCTCCGGCTCCACCACCCTGATGACGACGTTCCGGCCTGAGACCGTCCCCCTCCACGCCTCAAACTCGCAAGGGGACGGGGCGTCGCCGTGGTCCTCGCAGGTCCGGACGATGGCCCGGGCGATCTCGATCCCTGCCTGAGTTTCCGGCTCCCGCTCGACTCTTATCATCATCGCCATCTCCCTCCCTGAGAGGTCGGGGTCCTGGATGAACTGCGGAAACGTGAGGGCCCGCAGGTCCGTCGCGCCGTAGAGGATCATCGCCAGCCTCTCGACCCCGAGGCCGAGGTTCATCACCGGATAGGGGACGTCGTACATCGATAGCGCCGTCGGGGAGTAGATCCCGAAGGTGGCGACCTCGACCCAGCCGGTGTTGTATTTGGTCGACGACCCGACGAGGCCGGGGTGGTAGGCGTAGACCTCGATCTGGGTATCGGGGACGTAGTACTTGCTCCGTTTGTCGTCGGGGAAGAACCTGAACTTCTGAAATCCGAACTGGCTGAGGAGGCCGTCGGCGACGACCTTCCCGTCCTCCACCGACAGGTCCTCATCCATGATGACGCAGCTCGCCGAATGATACGTCATCAATCTCGCCGCGTCCTCCGACTGCTCTCTCCTGAAGCAGCGGTCGATGGAGAAGAGCTTTGTGGGGAGGGACGCCCTCCCGGCGAGGCTTCCGAGGGTGATGAACCAGCCGGAGGTCATGTGGCTCCGGAGGGTCTTCGTCGTCGCCGCGGGGGCGAGGGCTTCAAACTCGGGGAAGACCTCCGCCAGGAGGGTCGAGACGAGGGCGTCGGAGGCCCCGAGGGCGTCGGAGATCTCGTGGACGAGGTCGTCCCCCTCCACCGTCCCCTTCTTGTAGCCGTGGAGGATCCTCCTGACGGCGTCTACCTCCTCCGCCGAGAGGTCCCGGCCGAGGAGCTCCTTCATCTGGCCGGCCCGGCTCTCGGAGATCCCGACGTCGGGGCGCGGGAGCCCAGCGAGGTAGAAACATCGATCCAGAACCGCCAAGGCCTCGCTCCCGAACTGCTTCTTCACCTCGCCGTCCTCGACGATCAACGGGTTGATCGCCTCGTCGAAGCCGAGGCGGAGGTACGCCTCCCGGAGCCTCCCGATGACGTCGAAGATGGGGTGAGGCCTCCCGTAGGACGAGATGCGCCTTGGGTAGCGCCGGTTTAGGGGCGGCACCTCTAAGTACTCCCTTCCCTGCTGCCAGGCGGCGTCGAAGTCCTCGCCGGCAGCCTCCCGAATGCGGGCTGGATCGAACTTCATGATCGCTGGGATTGGCCCGCCCCTCCTTAAGACTTTTGGGAGCGGGAAGGTCGGATAGTTTATAAGTTCTCATCCCCTCCAGGGATAAAGAGGTGGGATCGGCCTTGAAGTGGCTTAAAAAGATCTTTTCGAGGGAGAAGGCCTCCTCGGCCCCGTCGGAGCCGCCCCCGAAGCTAGCCCTCTCCCGCGTCGAGGAGTGGCTCGCCGACCGATTCGCCGAGCCGGGGTTTGAGGATGGGGCGAGGACCCTCTACGCCTCCATCGAGCGGTTGGCAAGGAAGCTGGAAGGGGACCTTTCGGCTCTGGAGGCGGCGGAGCCGGGGGAGGACGCCCCGCCCCGCCTCCTCAAAGCGGGGACCGCCACGAGAGAGACGGTGGTCCGGCAGATGAGGGTCCTCGTCGAGAAGCTCGCCCCGCCCCGGAGGGCTGATCAGGCTTCGGCCGAGGAGTACCATTCGGCGATCCTCAAGCTCCTCCAGAACACCGTCCAGAAGTTCGGCCGGGCCCAGAGGTATACCGCCGCCCTCTTCCCCGGAGAGGTGGAGGCGATCAAATCCGATCTGGGGTCGATCAGCCGCCTCCTATCGGACTTGAGCGACCTCCTCCAGGAGCGGGAGGCGGGCCTCGGCGCCTATAGAGGTGCGGCCTCGGCCGCTTCGAGGGTCCGAGAGAGGAGGGGCCAGATCGAGGCCCTCACGGCCGAGATATCCGATGGAGAGGCCCTCCTCGCCCTCCTGAGAGATCAGGAGACGGGCCACCAGAAGGAGATCGAGGCCTGGGCCAGGAGCGACGAGGGGATGAGGATGCGAGAGGAGAAGAGGTCCCTGGAGGAGAAGATGAGGGAGAGGGATCAGGTGGAGATGAGCATGAGGGACCTCGTCGCCCCCTTGGCCAAGGCCCTCAACAGGGCGGTGAAGCAGGACGAGAGCGACCGGATCGCCCTCCAGCACCGGGAGGTCTTCGATCTCCTCTCGGGATCGCCGACGAGGGCCCTGGAGGGGGACGTCTCGGGGGCGCTCTTTGAGCTCCGGTCGAAGGTGGACCTCCTCGGCCTCCGGGAGAAGATACGGGAGCGGGTCATCGAGCATATCGACCACCTCCAGGAGGATCGGCCCCTTCAGCTTCTGAAGGCCCGCCATGCGGCCCTGACGGCGGAGATCGAGCTGCTTGAAGAAAGCCTATCGAAGAGGGGGAGCGAGACGGGGCGGCTGAGGGATGAGCGGGACCAGGTCCGCCAGAAGATCCCCGCCCTGGAGGCGGGGCTCGAAGAGCGGAGGCGGAGCCTCGCCCTCCTGGAGGATCGGCTCTCCGGAGACCTCTCGGACCTGAAGGCGAGGCTGGAGGAGATCGCCGACGGTCCCATAGAGGTCGATCCATCTCTTTGAGGTAGGGCCCAGCCCCCCTGGTCCCGGGTCCTCCCCTCCAATCTCGGCTCCGTCTCCCTTCCCCCAACTCCGCCCTCAGATCCGGCCTCTTCCGGCCTTTCTTTCTCCCCTCATTTCTCTCAAACGATACCAGTCTCCTCTCTACGATCCCCCCTCACCTCAAGGGCCGGCGGAGATCCCCGCCAGCACCGCCCTCCCCTCGTCCGATCTTCCGGGGTGGAGGAGCCGGAGGTTCTCGGTGAGGGGATGGGCGGGGGCTGGATCGGGATCCTCGGCTCAGACCCCGGCGATGGGGTGCCGGTCGAAGCTCGGCCCACCGGGGATCTCGCGGCCCGCGTCGCAGATGCCGTCGCCGTCGTCGTCGGAGCACCCCTCTTCGGGGTCGTCGAAGTCTCCGTACCTGTTCCCGATGGCGCCGTCGTCCCAGGAGTTCCTGCCGTCGTCGAAGGCTTCCCCCAGGAAGTTCTTCAAAAGGACGTTCTCGCTGACGAGGCACCCCGAAGAGCCTTCGAGCATGAGGCCGAACTCCAGGTTCCCGGAGGCGACGTTCCCCCGGAGGGTGGTGTTGTTGGAACCTACGAGGCGGATTCCTACGTAGTTGTTGCTGGCGTCGTTCTTCCGGATGACGTTATCGGAGGAAAGGACGAGGATCCCGGCGGAGGCCGGCCCGCCGTTGATGAGCCTCAGCCCCTCGACGACGACCCCGTCGGCGGCTATCGTCAAGGGACTTCCGGACCCCGTGGCGTCGAGGATCGGCGGACCGTCGCCGGTGTCGACCCCCAGTAGGAATATCTTCTTATTCGCGTTCAGATGGTCGTAGTACCTCCCGCTCTCGACTATTACTACATCTCCCTCCCCGGCGGCGAAGACCGCCGCTTTCAGGCTGGAGTAGTCGCAGCCCTCCGAACAGACGGTGATATTCACCGCCTCCGCCAGGGTCGAGGCGAGGCAGAGGGCGAGGGTCACCACGAAAGCGGCATTCTTCATCGGATCTTCATCCTCCATCTTCGGGATCGCCTCTCGATCCTCGTAATCCCCATCATATCCTCATGAATCATCTCGGCCGTCCTCATAGGTACGCCTCGGTGACGTACCTTCTCATCATCCTGTGGCTGTTGAAGTAGTAGGCGAGCATACCGATCGAGTTGTTCATGATCCTCACCCAGTCGTCCCTTCGGTGGTAGAAGGTGGGGGTGATGATGTACTCGAGCTTGCTGTACAGGTCGGCCGTGTCCCTCCGCCTCCCCTCCTCGGGGGATAGATCCTCGCCCGGCTCAGGGCCGATCGACCAGCCGGTGACCCCCTCAATCCACCCCTCGATCCACCAGCCGTCGAGGACGCTGAAGTTTATGACGCCGTTGTGGGCGGCCTTCATCCCGCTCGTCCCCGAGGCCTCCAGGGGCCGCAGCGGCGTGTTCAGCCAGACGTCGACGCCTGAGATTATCTTTGATGCGAGGCTCATGTCGTAGTTCGCCAGGTAGGCCACCTCGATATCGCCCTTCAGGGCTCGGGCGATCCCGAAGATCTCCTCGATCAGCCTCTTGCCCTGGAGGTCTCGCGGGTGGGCCTTCCCCGCCATGACGACCTGGATCTCCTCACGGGAGCCGATCCGCCGCAATCGGCCGAGGTCGGAGAAGAGGAGGGTCGGCCTCTTGTACTCCGTCGACCGTCTCGCAAACCCCAGGGTCAGGACCTCGGGGTCCATCGCCGCCCCCGTCGACCCGTTTACGTAATCGATCAGCTCCCTCTTCACAGCGGCGTGAGCCTCCACGATCTTCTCGTCGGGGATTATGCCGACCCTCACCAGCATCTCCGGCTCGTTCGCCCATCCGGGAAGGTAGCGGTCGTAGAGCTTCCGGAAGGAGGGGCAGGTCCAGGAGTAGGAGTGGACGCCGTTCGTCACCGAGTGGATCTCGTAGCCCGGAAACATGGATCGGGAGGTCTCCCGGTGCTTTTTTGCGACGCCGTTGACGTACATCGAGAGGTTGAGGGCAAAGAGGGTCATGTTCAGCCCATCCCGGCCGCCGAACCTCCTCAGGATCTCCACCTTCTTCCCACCGAGGAGCTCTCCGACCAGGTCGTAGGAGAACTGGTCGTGGCCCGCCTCCACCGGGGTATGGGTGGTGAAGACGCACCTCTTCCGGACCTCTTCCGGGTCCCCACCAGACCTATCCAGAAGCTCCAGGGCGAGGAGGCTTGAGTGCCCCTCGTTCATGTGGTACTTTCTGATCCGGAAACCCAGGGCATCCAGGATCCTCATCCCCCCGATCCCCAGGACGATCTCCTGCTTCAGCCGGTACCGGTCGTCCCCGCCGTAGAGGACGTCGGTGATCCCCCTATCCTCCGGAGAGTTCTCCTCGAGGTCGGTGTCGAGGAAGAGGACGGGGACCGCGCCTCCGGTGGGGCTCTTCACAATGTGCTCCCAGGCGGCGACGGCGACGGGCCGTCCCCGAACCCGGACCATCGCCCTCTCCGGCAGGAGGTCGCAGAGCTCTGAGGGGTTCCACCCCGCCGGATGCTCGATCTGTCTTCCGCTCTCGTCCAGCTCCTGCCGGAAGCTCCCCATCCGGCTCGCGAGGGTGACGGCGACGATGGGAATCCCCAGGTCGGCGCTCGACCTGACCGTGTCCCCGGCGAGGGTCCCGAGCCCCCCGGCGTAGGTCGGGATCCTCTCGTCGAGGCCGATCTCCATCGAGAAGTAGGCGATCGACTCCCCCCTCAGAGCTCCTTTAAAACCGTCGTTCTCGTTCAACTGGATCCGCCTCCACCACGTCGGCGGCCGGAAGGCCGGCCATCTCTAGCCCCCGCCGGATCCCGCCAACTCCCTCCAATCTTTGGCGTTAAAACTACTTAATCTGACCCCCCCGATCTCTCCCCGGAATGTCGCCGGGGTCTCCGGACTCCTTCAGGCGAGGCGGGGTCTTTGGGGATGGCCTCTTGCCCGACGGGCCTCAGGTCGACGGCTTTATGTTCTACCGATACCAGGCGGCCTTTATGCGTAAAAGCCTGATGGCTCCCGCCGGTGGACCCCTCCCTAAAGCCAGCGGAGGCGGGATATGAGGTGGAAGGGCGATCCTAGAGGCTCCGCCTACGGCGGGGTCCACCAGGGGGCCGAGAGCTTCTACCTGGTGGGGGATGTAGCGGTGATCTCGATCCCTCCGGTCCGGCAGGGCGAGGGGAGGCGGATCGGCGAGGCGATCATCTCCTCTCACAGGAACGTCAGGACCGTCCTAAACAAGATCTCAAAGCTTGAGGGGGATAGGAGGGTCGCCGAGTTCGAGGTCCTCGCCGGCGGCCGCACCCTCACATGCCACCGGGAGTACGGCTTTTCTTACCGCCTCGACGTCTCACGGGTCTTCTTCAACCCCCGCCTCGCCGGCGAGAGGATGAGGGTGGCTTCGATGATCCGTCCCGGAGAGCGGGCGATCGTCCCCTTCGCCGGGGTCGGCCCCTTCGCCATCCCCATCGCAGCGGCGGGGGCGAGGGTCCTCGCCCTGGAGATCAGCCCCGAGGCGTGCCGGTGGATGGCGGAGAACGCGAAGCTGAACGGGTTCAGCGATAGGATCGAGATAGTGAACGCTGACGCCTTCGCCTTCTGCCGGGCCCTGAGAAGGAGAGCTCCCGAGGAGGGCGAGACGATGGCGTTGTTGAGAGGGGCGGAGGCGATGCCTCCGGAGACACGGTTCGACCGGGCCGTCGTCCCCACCCCCTACGGCAGAGACGATATCCTCGGCGCCATAAGCCCCATCGTCAAGGCGGGCGGCGCGATTCACTTTTACACCTTCAAGAAACGCCATCAGATCGAGGGGCTCATCCGGGAGTTCGAGGGCCGGGGATTAACGGTTGAGCATCACCGGAGGTGCGGGAACGTAGCCCCGGGCGTCAGCCGGTGGGCCTTCGACCTGAGGAGACTGGAATGATGAGGGAATCCCGCACGACTTCGATCTTTGGGAAAGTTATAAGAAATCGGAGGCTGAAGCTCCTCTGATAGCGTAGAGTCAGGAGAAGCTGGAGGCTGCAGGTCTTGAAGGTCGTCGTTCCCATGGCAGAGGGCTTTGAAGAGATCGAGTTTGTGACGATCGTCGACATCCTAAGGCGGGCCGAGGTGGAGGTGGTGACCGCAAGCCTCGGCAAGAAAAATGGAGATAAATATGCCGGGAAGGGGGGAGTGGCCGACGAGGACGAGGTCGGGACCGTCCAGGGGTCCCACGGGATCAGAATCATCCCCGACGCCGCCCTCGACGATATCCACCCCGAGGATTTCGACGCTGTAGTCCTCCCCGGAGGCTATCCGGGCTTCGTTCACCTGGGCGAGGACGAGCGGGTCCTTACCATCGTCCGCCGGATGGATGAGCTGGGAAAGTACGTTGCCGCCATCTGCGGCGCCCCCTCGGTTCTGATCAAGGCCGGGGTGGTGGAGGGGAAGAAGGCGACGATCCACCCCGCTGGCAGAAAGGACCTGACCGACGACCAGTACGTCGACGACCGGGTCGTCGTCTCAGGAAAGCTCGTCACCAGCAAGGCCGCGGGGACGGCGATGGAGTTCGCCCTCCGGCTGGTGGGGGAGCTCATTGGAGAGGATGAGGAGGCTCGCGGAGGAGATCCTGGCGGAGGGCGAGGTGTGATCAGTAACCATTACAGACTCAAATCTTTTTGTTCAGATACTTTTCATTAAATATACAAAGATATATATTTCAACTTATCCTCCCATATCTAATTAGATGTCTTTAGTTTTTATTCTTAATTAATATTGCGAGATTATTGAAAACTTATAAATTATGTAATTAATTATTTAGATCTCATCAACCAAGTTCGATCGACGTGATAAAATGTCAGTTTCAACGGCCATCAATGGCTAGTATCAACGGTTGATTGCTAGGCTAGGGAAATGGTGTAGCACATAAAGCTATGAAATTTGAGGAGATTTCAGAGACCCATAACTACTTTTGTAGTCGTATATATTATAAGAAGAGAGCAACCGATACAGTTGATAATAGATAATTATATATAGGATAAGTTCGCGAGTATATGGCAACGACTAGCGCAGGGCGCCGCCACTGAACGTGATGGGGATAAGGGATCTCTCAGTCGGTCCGGGGCTTATACCTCCGTTCCCGACCAAGAACTTGTGTTACGCAGAAAAACAACATCTATCGTCGCAGTAAACTGATTTCAATTCACTGGAACTTGCCACAAGAGACATCACGAGATGGCTTTGATGATGTTGATTGAGATAAGCTAGACACATACCCTTGCATCAATACTCTTCACCGCATATTTCGCGACTCACTAGGCTGTAGAGAATCTCTATTATAATAATGGAGTGGTTCGCTATGCCGGAACAGGTACCATGCGAAAATAGTTACTGGACAGTTTGCTGGAAATGGATTTTTCCCTACCCTTGCAAAAAAACCGAAAAAACAACATGTTGGTGCTACGATTTCAGCTGGTATAAAGAGTACAAATATGTTTTTTATAACAAAATAGTTGCCTGTGAAGCCGGAATTGAATATTCGTGGTCTGAATCATGCCTTGGCTTTGGAACTGGCACCTACTACAGAGTTAAAAAATGCTTCACATCTCCAAGGTCCGTAACGGGAGCTTGTCACGATGACGTTGGAACAAATTTTGGCTATCTTCAATCTGCAAATACCGATGCATCATTGCTCAGAAATGGCATTTGGAATCCAGGAACTCACGGTCAGTTTGTGGTATGGGGTTGGACGCCAGAGGACTTCGAGGCAAAACAGAAAGAATTATGGGATAAGGATATGCGTTTGATCCATCAGCAAGCTTACATGGTAAATGGACAGAAATTATACGATGGCATTTGGAATCCAGGAACTCACGGTCAGTTTGTGGTATGGGGTTGGACGCCAGAGGACTTCGAGGCAAAACAGAAAGAATTATGGGATAAGGGTATGCGTTTGATCCATCAGCAAGCTTACATGGTAAATGGACAGAAATTATACGATGGCATTTGGAATCCAGGAACTCACGGCCAGTTTGTGGTATGGGGTTGGGCGCCAGAGGACTTCGAGGCAAAACAGAAAGAATTATGGGATAAGGGTATGCGTTTGATCCATCAGCAAGCTTACATGGTAAATGGACAGAAATTATACGATGGCATTTGGAATCCAGGAACTCACGGCCAGTTTGTGGTATGGGGTTGGGCGCCAGAGGACTTCGAGGCAAAATATAGTGAATTATTGGATGATGGTATGCGTTTGATCCATCAGCAAGCTTACATGGTAAATGGACAGAAATTATACGATGGCATTTGGAATCCAGGAACTCACGGCCAGTTTGTGGTATGGGGTTGGGCGCCAGAGGACTTCGAGGCAAAATATAGTGAATTATTGGATGATGGTATGCGTTTGATCCATCAGCAAGCTTTGTTCGAGGTTTAGCTTCATTCCCAACCTAGGGGTCGACGTGTTCTTGATATTCCACACACCCGCATTAATCAAGGCCGGGATCGCAGAGTGGAGGCGGGTGACGATCAACCCCGCAGGGGAGGGGGTTCTGAAGGACGACCTGGCTATGTCGACGCGACTGGGTGGTCTCCGGAAAGCTCGTCGTCAGCAAGGCGGGGAGGACGACGATGGAGTTTGCCCTCCGGCTGGTGGGGGAGCTCGTTGGTTAGGAGAGGGTGAGGTGGCTCGCGGAGGAGATTCTGGTGGAGTGCGAGGTGTGAGGACGCATAACTTCTTATTGGACGGAATCTCGAAGGGCGATTTGAATTTCTAATATAAAATATTATAAAGAATCTCAATTGACCGCCCGCCTGTAGTTCTCCCGCGGAACCGATATCTCAAACCTCGCCCCCCGCCCCTCCACGCCGGTCTCGGATATCGTCATCCTGGTGATCCCCAGGATCTCCCGGCTGAGGAAGAGGCCGTAGCCGGTGTGCCTCCCGAAGGCCTGGTCGAAGATCCGGGCCTTCATCCCGGCGGGGACCCCCAGGCCATCGTCCTCGACGACGATTACCCCTTCGCCCTCGCCATCCCCTTCTCCTCCCTCGGCCCCCGCTCCCCCCTTCCCCCTCTCGAAGAAGGAGACCCGGACCCCGGTGACGCCTCCCCCGTGCCGGACGGCGTTCTCCAGGAGGTTGCAGAAGACCTTCTCGAGCATCGGGTCGGCGAAGACCTCGACAGTCTCCGTCTCCACCTCGAGGCGGACCTGCCCACCGGATATCTCGGCGGGGGAGGCGGCCGCCGCTCTCCGGACCACCTCGCTGACCCTCTGCCACTCCGGCGCCTTGACCCCCATCTCCTGGTAGTCCCGGGTGAAGGCGAGCTGTCTTTTGATCGTCTCCGCCAGCTCCGCAATCCGATCGATGTACCTCTCGACGGCCGGGTCCCTGGGGAGTCCCTCCCTCAGGAGGTGGGCGTACCCCGAAAGGCCCGTGATCTGGTTTAAGATGTCGTGCCGGGTGATGCTGCTGAGGAGCTTCAGCTTCCGGTTCGCCTCCTGGAGAGCCTCCTGGTACCTCCGGATCTCGGTGACGTCCCGGATCGACTCGATCGCCCCCGAGATATTTCCGTCCCTGTCGAAGAGGGGGGAGGCCGTCCCCCAGACGTAGGATCCCCTCCCGGTCCGAGGCGGGGTCACATAGGCCTCGGCGAAGAGGGTATCCCCCTCCCTCTTGACGTAATGGTATATTGACTCCAGATCCTCGTCCTTCGAGAAGATCATATCGATGAGGATCGGCCTTCTTGTCCCGTAGAAGACCTCGCCGTAGGCGTAGTCCCCCTCGCCGACGATCTCATCCTTGGGGACGCCGGTCATCTCCTCGATCGCCCGGTTCCAGGCTATGACCCTCCTTTCACCATCGATGACGAAGGTCGGATCGGGGAGAAAATCGATGATCTCCAGGAGCTGCTTGTGGGCCTGGATCAGCCTCTCCTCCGCGAGCTTCCTCTCGGTGATATCCTGCCCCTGGATGATGGTCGCGACGACGGTCCCGTCCTTCTCCGACCGGATGTTCGCCGAGTTCCAGAGGACTGTCCTGACTCCGCCTCCCCGGCACTGGATGGGGATCTCCACCGACTCCCACCCCTCCCCCTCCAGGGCATAGGCCATCTTAGCCAGGGCCTCCTCCCGCCCCTCCTCGGGGAGGAGGATCTTGGCATCTTCGCCGATCATCTCCTCGGCGGCGTACCCCGTCAGCCGCTCGAAGGCCCGGTTGATGCGGATGAACTTCATGTTCGGCCCCCAGACGGCTATGGGGGCGTTGGCGTAGTGGAGGAGGCTCTCCAGGTATTCGCTCGTCTCCTGGAGGGCCATCTCCGCCCGCTTCCGGCTGGTGACGTCTCGGATCGACTCGATGGCCCCGGCGATCTTCCCATCGTCGTCGTAGAGGGGCGACGCGATCGCCCAGATGTAGGCCCCCCTCCCGCCGTAGAGGTGGGGCGCGTAGACCTCGGCGAAGATCGCCTTCCCCCTCCGGCTGAGGAGGTCGTAGTCGCTGTCGATCTCCGAACCCTCGGCGAAGATCGAGTCTATCAAGACCGGCCTCTCAAACCCGAAGAAGGGCTCTCCGTAGGCGTAATTTCCTTTTCCCACGATCTCGTCCTTGGCGACGCCGGTCATCTCCTCGATCGCCCGGTTCCAGGCGATGACGGTCTTCCTCTCGTCGATGACGAAGGTGGCGTCGGGGAGAAAGTCTATTATCTCCTGGAGCTGGTGATGGGCCCGACAGAGCTCCTCGTTCATCCTCTTCTGCACTGTGATCTCGGTGAATATGGTCGCAAACCGTCCTCTCCCGATCGAGAAGGCGGATATGCTGAAGTGCCTCCCCGTCTCTGGGAAGTAACCTTCGAACTTGGTGGGGGTGCCGGTCTCGTCCACCTCCGAGTAAATATCCAGGAAAGGAGGCCCGTCGGACTTGAAGATCTCCGAGGCCCTCCTCCCCATCGCTTCTTCGGGCTTCATCCCGGCGATCTGCTCGATCTGGGGGTTTGCGTCCCTTACGACGTAGTCGATGGCCCTGCCCTGCAAATCGCGGACCACCTCGTAGAGGACGAACCCCTCGTTCATGTTCTCGAAGAGGGCCCGATACCTCTCCTCGCTCTCGATGACGGCCCTTTTTGTCCTCAGCCGCTCCGAAGCCTGCCGGATCTGGTGGGTCAGCTCCGCGTAGAGGATCCTTGGGTTTGCGTCCTTCTGGAGGTAGTAGTCGGCGCCGTTGTTCAGGGCCTCTATCACCACCTCCTCCCTCCCCTTCCCGGTGAAGAGGATGAAGGGGACCTCCGGCTCCAGGCTTCGGACCCACTTCAAAAACGATATGCCGTCCATCTCAGGCATCACGTAATCGGAGACGATGACGTCGTAGCGGTCGTCCTTCAGCCTCTCCACCGCCTCCACCGCCGACCCGACGGCTTCCACCTCTATGTCACCACACCTCCCGAGGAATATCTTCGCGACATCCAGGACTGCGGGATCGTCGTCGACGATGAGAACTCGGATCATCGAATATCTCCAGCCTGCCATGGCTGTCAAGGCGGCGGGCCTATTGAAGGGTATGCTATGTCTTGGATATAATGGCTTTTGTGGGATCTCTCCGAAGAATGCTGGTGGCCGCCCGAGGCGCAGCCTGCGTATCTGAAGGATAGACCTTCGGACCGGGTCCGGATGAAGGCATGATCTGAGTGGATACTATAAAGAACTTGGAGGTCTTAAAGCCCTCCGGGGTGAGATACCTTGAGGATCGAGCGAATTTTGGGCATGACGCTGATTTTTCTCTCCATATCGTCGGCTTTGGCTCTGCCAGAGGAGGAGTGGAACAGCACCTTCGGCGGGCCGGGGCATGAGGTGGGAGGGCCTATTTCAAAGACCCCCGACGGCGGCTACCTTCTGACGGGGATGACCGAGTCTAACGGAGCCGGCGAAGGTGACCTGTGGTTGGTGAAGGCGGATCGGAACGGCACCAAGCTCTGGGACCGGACTTACGGCGGAGGAGGCGTCGACGTAGGCGAGTCGGTCCTCGTCGCCGGGGACGGCGGCTGCGTCGTCGCCGGGTATACCACCTCCTTCGGAGCCGGAGGCAGAGACGTCTGGCTCGTCAAGGCCGATCCGGAGGGGAATCTCGAATGGGATCGGGCCTTCGGCGGCCCAGGGGATGAGGCAGCCTGGTCGGTGGAAGAGGCGGACGACGGCGGTTACGTCGTCGTTGGGTGGACCGACTCTTACGGCATCGGAAAGGTTGACCTATGGATCCTCAAGGTCGACGCCTCGGGGACGGAGGAGTGGAACCGGACGATCGGCGGCCCTGGGGATGATGAGGGGCTGGCGGTCGCGGCGACCAGAGACGGCGGCTACGTCGTGGCTGGCAGGACCACCTCCTTCGGAGCCGGCGGATCTGACGGCTGGCTTCTGAAGACCGACGGGTCAGGGAAGAAGGAGTGGGCGAGGTCCTTTGGTGGATATGGTGAAGACGGGCTCTCCTCGGTCCTGGAGATGGAGGATGGATACGTCGGAGCCGGTTATTCTAACTCCTTTGGGTCAGGAGACTACGACGTCTGGCTGGTGAAGGCCGATCCCCTCGGCGAGGAGGTCTGGAACAGGACCATGGGAACGGCTGCTGGAGATTTCGGAAACTCCGTAAAGATGACCGAAGATGGCGGATACATCCTCGCGGGCTGGACATCCCGCGCTGGTACGAGGGCGAGCCCCGATGACGCCCTTCTATTGAAGACCGATTCGGAGGGTGTCGCCGAGTGGCTCGCCCTCCTAGGAGGAGATGGGACCCAGAGCGGCATCTCCGTCCTCCAGGTCGGGGATGGTGGCTACGTCGTCGGAGGGTTTACGAACCGCGGCTCAGGGGGCGGTTTTGACCTCTGGATGACGAAGGTCGGGGAGGGGTGAATGGATGGGCCGATCCATCCGGAGATCGGCTACATCTTAATCTTTGCCAGGATCATATCCGCGTTCCCTGAGGAGATCGTCCAGCCGCAGGTGACGTATCCTCCGTCATCAGAGATCAGGACCGACGATCCACTCACCCTCCCCGAATCCGGGATGGTGAAGTCCCCCACCCTCGCCCCCGACCCGTCGGTCTTCAGAAGCCAGGAGTAGAGCCTTCCGGAGGAGCTCCAGCCTCCGACGATGTAGCCTCCATCCTCGGTGGCCTCCACCGTCGTCGCCAGGTCTCTGCCCGAGTCTCCGACGCTGAGGATCCTGCCCCTGATGGGGCTGCCCTGAGGATCGGTTATGATCAGCCACGCATCCCCATCGGAGGCCTCCCCATCCCGGGTGGCGCTCGCCCCCCCGGCGACGACGTACCCTCCGCCCCTCCTCTCGATCACCGCCTCTCCGACGTCATCCCTCGATCCGCCGAAGGTGACGTTCCAGACCTCCGACCCGTTCGAATCGGCCTTGAGGAGCCAGAGATCCCTCCCCCCGGCGCCGAAGGAGTCGGTGAAGCCGGTGATGATGAAGCCGCCGTCGGCGGTCCCCGTTATCGAGCGGCCGACGTCGTCTCCTTTTCCGCCGAAGGTCCTGTTCCATACCTCTCGGCCCAGGGGATCGGTCCTGATCAGCCAGAGATCTCTTCCTTCGGAGCCGAAAGAGTCGGTCTCCCCGACGAGGAGGTACCCGCCGTCACCGGCTGCATAAAGGGAGGAGATCCAGTCGTCGCCGGCTCCCCCAAAGGTCCTGTTCCATATCTCTCGGCCCAGGGGATCGGTCCTCACCAGCCAGCCGTCGGAGCCGCCGGCTCCGAAGGATTCGGTCCCACCGGCGAAGGCGTACCCACCGTCATTGGCGGCGACGATCGCCACGCCCTCGTCGTCTCCTGGGCCACCGACCGTCCGGTTCCAGATCTCCCGGCCTTTTGAGTCCGTCGCGAGAAGCCATCCATCGTACCCGCCGGCTCCGAAGGAGTTGGTCTTTCCAACGACGACGAGGCCTCCGGAAGTCTCCAGGGCCGAGGCTCCGACGTCGAATCCCGGGCCGCCGAAGGTCCCCCTCCAGACCTCGCCTCTCGTCTCGAAGGCGCCGAAGGCGTAGAGGATCAGGACCAGGGTCGCTAAAAGGGCCGCCCCCATCACTAGATGCTCTTCGCTGAACCCGGTGGAGGTCAAGAGGGACCTGATCTTCCGGAACTTCTGCCTGGTGGGGGATTGGGCGCCCTGCCCTTCGGACATGAATTTCTCCATAAATGGTGTTATTATTCGCTCAGGTTTCTCTAGGCCGTTAAGCTTTTTGGTCAGTTCAGGCGGCCTTCTCAGGTCTCAGGCGATCCCCCATCTTCAGGGGCCGTTTATTCTGAGGGATCTGGCGCCAGCTCATCGTATTCGAAGATCTCCTCGATTTTGACCCCGAAGATCCTCGCCATCTTGAAGGCCAGGTCGAGAGAGGGGTTGTACTTGTCCTTCTCTATCGCGATGATAGTCTGTCTCGTCACGCCCAGCTTCTTTGCGAGCTCTTCCTGGGTCAGATCGAAGATAGCTCTGTAGACTTTGATCTTATTCCTCATCGCAGGGCTCGAATCCGTAGCGTCGGTTGTAGTATCCGTAGAGGGCAGAGTAAAGGATCATAAGAGCGCAGGCCGAGAAGGCCAGGGCAAACCCGGCGTTGATCAGCTCGGGATGCTCGTTCCTGGCGGCTATCAGCAATACGCCGACGAGGGCGCTCGCCGCCGCAAACGCTTCTACGGCAACCTTCGCCGCCCGCTCGCTCACCCTCTCGTCCCTCTCGTCGGCGACCACCTCTTTTATCCTCGATCTGCAGAGATGATAGAGAACCGCACCAACAGCCGCGGAGGCCAAAACGAGGGCCGCCTCGGCCATGACCGCAAACCATCCGGCGATGGCCACCGTCCCCACGATGATGACCATTCTGCAGATCCGCGAGGTTTTTGCGTCCATGGGCATCACGATGTAAATCTTCTATTACATTTAGTTATTTAAACTTAACTAACACAACTTCATCTCCAAGATCAGGGGCTCTTCGCCCCCTTCTCGTTTCTATTTTGCTGGAAACGATCCGCCGCCGAGTTTGATCAGACCGCCCGGGCGCATGACGTATCTTCTTTACAGATAGTAAAGTTTATATAACATTATGTAATTTAGGGGTTACATAGGGTGGGGGAGTGGGGGCATTCCCTCCACCCGCTTTCATCTATGAAGCTGAGACGCAAAAGGCCTAGCTAGAGGTCGAAGGCTGGGGTGAGCCCACACGCCCCAGCCCAAATTTTACAATTCAGTTGAAGATGCAATTTGGTTTTAGAGGGGAGATGAATTGGATGAGAGGCTGGGAGTTGTGATCGTCTTCGATCTGGATTCCTGGGAGATATTCGCGGCAGTTCTTCTGGCGATGCTATCGATATCTGCCCGCGCTCTGGCGGATGAGATGACCTCAAATGACTGGTTTTTGATCGGTCAGGAACTTTACGGAGCTGGATCTTACGAAGAGGCAGTCGCCGCTTATGACGAGGCGATAGCCATGGAGCCGGATAAAGGGACTCTTCAGTTCTTCAAGGGGAACGCCCTTTACGCCCTCGCCATGGCCTCCGGGTTCGATCTCCCGATCTCTGCGGGGGCGATCGATGCCTACGAGGAGGCCGTCAGGCTCGACCCGACGTCTGCAAAGCCTTGGTGGGGGAAGGCCAGAGTCCTGAGCCTCATATCAAACTCGCTGGAGGGGGATGAGCGGGCCGAAGTGATGGAGAAGGCGCTTTCTGCCATCAAGATGGCGACGGAGATCGATCCCTTCTTCGTCGACGCCTGGATATGCAGGGGAAGGATCCTCGATGAGCTGGCCGCCCTAACCAGAGACTTCTGCAGGTACGACCAGTCCCTTCAGGCTTATGAAAGGGCGATCGAGCTTCTGCCCTTCAGCGACGCGAGGAGCCTGGCCCTCGCCTGGGACGGCAAGGTCGTCGCCCTCTCCCACCTGGCCCAAGATCTCGCCGATGGAGACGAGGGGGAGGAGGATCTAGATATCCGCGAAGAGGCCGCCTTTGCCCATGGCGGTGTCATCGGCCTCGGCTCCGAGTCGCCAGGCCTGGAGGTCCGCCTCAAGAGGGCGAGGGGCTTTGCCAACCTCGGCCGATATGACGATGCGATCGATGCCTACGACGAGGCGGCAGATGCCGCCCCCGAAGATCTTCCGGCGTACGCCGCCCTCGTCCTCGTCGAGAAGGCGGCCGTCCTTCTGGAGATGGGAGAGGGGGGGCGATCCTTGGCGTCCCTGAAGGAAGCCACCGTCGCCGACCCTGGGAACGCGACGGCCTGGAGAAAGAGGGGGGATCTCCTCTCGGCTTTGGGCCGGCGATCCGAGGCAGAGGCTGCCCGCTCCAGGGCGCGGGAGCTGGAGGAGAAGGGATCATCTCCGCATTTTTCTTCAAATTCTACGGGGCGAAGGAATTGAAGGTGAGTGAATTGAGGAATAGATACCCAACGGTGGGATTTTGGGCGGTCTCCGCCCTCCTGCTGGCTGCCCTGGCCGCATCCTGGGCCACGGCATCGGCAGAGGAAAAGTCCGTGGCAAACTCATCGGAAAGCTGGCGAGAGAGGGGGGACGAGCTTTGGGCCGACGGCTCTCTTGAGGAGGCCCTTGAGGCTTACGACAAATCTCTCTTGATAGACCCTGAGAATGGCGACGTCTGGCTGGGCAAAGCCCTGATCCTCGATATTCTGGGCAACACAAGCGAGTCTCAGGAAGCTTATAGAGAGGCAGTTGACGCATTTGACGAAGACCTGAAGGTCGATCCTGAAGATGCCCAGTCCTGGTGGGGAATGGGCGTTGCTCTGGACAGCCTGGGCAGGCAGGAAGAAGCCACAGAAGCACGAGAGAAGGCTGCTTTTATCTTCAACCAGACCCTGGAAGAGAACCCTGACGACGCCGAAACCTGGTTTGACATGGCGGAAGTTTTGGTCGGCCTCTTGAGACGAGAGGAGGCGATCGAGGCATACGGGAAGGCCATCGAGCTGAACTCGACAAAAGCCGACTACGCCGCGATTTCTCAGGGAGTCCTGCTGCAGGAGCTTGGAAGGTATGATGAATCTTTGGTGGCCTTCGACAGAGCCATCGAGCTGATCCCGGAATACGATGCTCAGATGCTGGCCACGGTCTGGTACCATAAGGCCAATTCACTGGATAACAACAACAGACCAAAGGAGGCTCTAGAGGCCTACGATGTGGTCACAGAGCTAGATCCCGGGAACAAAGGAGCTTGGCTCGGCAAAGGAACTATGCTCGAAGATTTGGGCATGTACGACCAGTCGTTAGAGGCCTTCGCAACGGCTCTGAAGCTGGACCCTCAACTGTTCTATGCTTGGACGAAAAAAGGCGACTTGCTGATAAAGCTGGGCCAAAACTCCGAAGCCCAGACGGCCTACGCCGAGGCTCTTGAGATCTGTGATCTGGAAATTAAGAAGGACCCACATGACTACGGGGCCTGGCGTAATAAGGGCGTGGCCCTCTACAAAATGGGGGAGTTTGAAGAAGCCATCGAAGCCTACAACGAGAGCATAGAGAACTCTCCGCCCGACTTCACAGTCTCCTATGCATTGGTTGGAAAAGCAGATTCCCTCCGAGCCCTAGGCATGAACGAGGAGGCTTTGGCAGCCTATCGAGAAGCCATCGAACTCTATCCGCTGGACCCCGAGGCCTGGCAGGGGAAGGGGGAGGCGGAGCTATCCCTGGGAAGACGGATAGAAGCGGATCATGCCTTCAACATGGCTGAAAAGCTGGGGTATCAGGGGTGACCCTGATCTAATTTTTTATCAGTTTATTGATGAAGTGATCGAGGATATGAGATGAATGCGAGAATCGCCGTCGCATGCCTGATCCTGGCAGCGATCTATTCTGCGCCCTCGGGGGCGGAGGATGCGCCCCTCGTCGCCGAGATCCCGAGGCTCGAGGGCGTCTGGACCCTCGATATGGAGGGCGATATGCTCTCTATGGTGGTTTACCAGTCGGGCCCTGAGATCGCCGGGGCCTGCACCGGAGAATATCCCGAGCCCTGGAACGCTGTAATGACGGGTTCGGTCTCGGGGAACGAGGTCAACCTCTTCCTCCTCTCCCTTCAGGACGGAGTCGGCATCATGACTGAGATATCGGGAGGGGAGATGGATGGGGGGATCAAGGGGAGCTTCGTCCAGACCAACAGCCTTGGAGGCTGGAGGAGGGGGAACCTGACCGGATTTATGACGAATCATGACACCTCGGCCTACGAGCCCGCACCTCCGACCTTTCGGCCCCTTTCTTCGGAGCCGTCGACCGAGCCCTCCAAGCCTCTCGAAGCCGAGGATGGGGGCACGGAGGATAAACGAGGCGGATCGGGCGGCATCTCGCCCCCGGGGGGTTCAGAGGCAGGGGAGAGGCGCTTTGTGGACGTGACGACTCAGGCTGAGAGGGTCTTCTACCTCGGATGGGCCTGGAACCCCGGCTGAAGATACAAATGCCGCACTGAGATGGATCGCATTTCGATGACATACTGGGGAGTGAGGAAAAAAATGCGCGAAAAAGTAGAATCGACAATGGCCCGCGATGGGCTATCGAAGTTGGGGATGGGGTCCAGGTTTGTCCTCATCCTGATGGCACTGTCTCTGCTATGCGCAGCTGTTCTGGCGCAGGAGAGCACGACAGAGGATTGGCTGACGAAAGCTCGTGAGCTGCAATTGATCGGCACGCCCGAAGAGACGTTGGCGGCCTACGATAAGGCCATAGAGATCGACCCACAGAACGTCCAGGCCTGGCTCGGCAAGGGGATGGCGGAGTCAACGCTGGGAGACCAAGGCGAGGCCAGCAGGAGCTTCGAGAAAACCCTCGACCTCTGCGATGAGGCGATAGAGGCTGATCCTGAGGACGCGGACGCCTGGTATTTCAAGGCCGAAGTCCTATTTCGGATGGGCCGAACTGAAGAGGCCCTCGAAGCGTACGACAGGGTCATCGAGATCCGACCTGGCGATTACCTGACCATGGAGAGGAAGGCTGAGTATCTCCTCGTTCTGGGAAGGTACGACGGGGCTCTGGAGACCTTCGAGGGGGCCATCGAGCTTCGACCTGCCGATGATACGGACCAGCTGGCTCTGGTCTGGTCTGCCAAGGCCCAGATTCTGGAGATCTCCAGCAGATACGACGACGCCCTGGAAGCTCTGGACAGGGCTGTAGAGCTGGACCCTGAGAACGCGTACTACTGGATAAGCAAGGGCTATGTAGCCTCGGAGATGGGCGAAACCGACGACTCCATCGCCGCCTACGATGAGGCCCTCCTGATAGATCCCAACAGCACCGCAGCCTGGAGCGCCAAGGCCTCAGAGCTGGCCCGTGCCAAGAGGTACGAAGAATCCCTGGAAGCCTACGATGAGCTGTTGTCGATAGACCCTTCTTCAGCCCAGGGCTGGCTGGACAAGGGAGACGTCCTAGAGGAGATGGGCCGAGCTGATGATGCCAGTGAAGCGTTCCAGAGATCTCTGGAGGCTTTGGATGAAGCCCGATCGAACGACACCGCGGCTCTGGTCGTCAAGGGCGGGGCTCTTTTCAGGCTCTCCAGGTACGATGAGGCCACGGCGGCTTACGACGAAGCCATCGAGGTAGCTTTGCCCACCTCACCCAAATATCACACCTCCCAGGCGTTGAGCGGCAAGGGCGACGTGCTGCGCGCCGAGGGGAAGAACGAGGAGGCCATTTCGGCTTACGATGAGGCTATCGATATCGAGCCCACATTGAGCGAGGCCTGGCATGGCAAGGGCCTGGCACTGAACGCTCTGGGCCGAGTGACCGAAGCTGGATCGTCGTTCTACGTGGCCAATAAGCTGGGGTATCGAGAATGATCCACCCAAATATTCCCTTTTTATGGGGTCTTCGAGGTGAATGAATGATAAGCAAATACGTCGATGACGCGGCCCTCGCTAAGCTTGGGCCCGGCAGAAGGGCGATGATGGCCGCCGTCTTTTGCCTGCTGGCATTTTGCTTCCCGGCGACGGCGGAAGGAGATACGGCCGAAGACTTGATCGGGATGGGCCTTGAGCTTTACCAGAACCGCTCCTACCAAGAGGCCCTGGAGGCCTACGATGAGGCCCTCCTCCTATCCCCGGACGATCCCCGGGCGTGGATGGGCAAGGGCAAGGTCTTTAGCGCGCTGGGAGATTACAACCAGTCACTTTTGGCCTACCAGAACGCCACCAGGATATCTCCCGACGATCCGGAGGCCTGGTTTGGGGTGGGGCTGAACCGATTCCTCTTGCACGACCTCAACGATTCCCTGAAGGCCTCGGAGAGGGCCCTGGAGATGGACGGAAACTACACCAGGGCGTGGGAGCTGAAAAGCACAGTCCTAGCCCATATGGGCAAAAACGACGAGGCCCTAGAGGCCTCCAAAAGAGCCAGAATGAGCTCTGCTCCATCCGATACGGAGATGCTCTCTCATTCCTGGGTATCTGAGTCTTTCATCCTTCGTCAGATGGGGCGCGATGATGAGTTCCTGGCGGCCTTGGAGAACGCCACGACTCTCGACCCCAGAAACTACGACGCCTGGATCCTCCTCGGCGAGGCCCTCCAGGGGAGGGGCGAGTACGATCGGTCCCTTGCGGCCTTCGACAGCCTCCTATCCAACATAGCTCCGACCAGTCCCCCGTTCTTGGCCCTGGTCCTCATCGACAAGGGGAGCGTCCTTATTGATATGGGCCGGTACGAAGAGGCGAGGGGTCTCTACCAGCAGACGATCGACCTCAACTTCTCCGACGAATCCCTGGACCAGTACTATCTTGGCAGGGCGGAGCTCGGCGAGGGCGTCTCTCTCCTCCGGCTCGGCGATTATGAGGCGGCCTTGGAGGCCTTCAACCGATCGATGGAGGCGGAGCCCGATCTGGCAGACGATGCCTGGAGGGGGATCGGAGACGGACGCATGGGGCTTGGGTCCTATGAGGAGGCCCTTTTGGCTTATGATACGGCCCTGGAGATTTATCCAGAGTCTGTGTCTGTAAACGCAGAACGAGGCCATGCCTGGAAGGGGAGGGGCGACGCCCTGATGGCTCTCGGGCGGGATGATGATGCCCTTTTGGCCTATCAGAACGCCTCCATAGCCTACGATCTCGCCATCGATATGCCGGATCAGGGAAGACAATCATATCCCCTCAACGGGGAGTTCTGGCTGAACCGGGGAGTCGTCCTGGAGGCGTTGGGGCTTGGGGCCCAGGCTGAGGAATCCTATGGGAAGGCCAGGGAGATGGGGTATCGGGATTGACCCTAGAACCGTTTTATGAGATCAAAGGAGGTTTGTAAATGAAAACGAGACTTGTCATCGCTCTGTTAGGGATAGCTATGCTCACCGCCTGTACTTTTGCGCAGGAGAACACCCCTGGTTACTGGCTGAAAAAAGGCTATGAACTGAGCCTAAACGGTTCTGACGAAGGGGCTCTTCAAGCCTACGAAAAGGCCCTTCAAATAGATCCTGAAAACTCCTTGGCCTGGATCAACAAAGCCAATGTGCTCTACCGTCTGAATAGAACATCCGAATCCAGCCAGGCCTATCATAAGGCTCTGGAGATCACGGACAAAATGATTGAGGCCGATCCCAAGAACGTAACCCTCTGGTTAGGAAAGGGAATACTCCTCAATAATGTTGGCGATATCGAAGGAGCTGTAGAGGCCTTTGATAACGCCAGCAAAATTGATCCAGAGGACGACATGGCCTGGAAGATGAAGGGCGTTCTTCTGGCAAGAGATCTGCAGAGGTATGATGAAGCCGTCGAGGCATATGATGTCGCTCTGCAGATAAATCCCGAGGATGGAGAAGTCTGGAACCTTAAGGGCGACGCCCTGAAATCTTTGGGCCGTCAGGCCGAGGCGGAAGCAGCCTATTCCAAGGCGAGAGAGCTGGGGTATGAGACGCCATTCGCCTCGTCACTGGTTCTCACCAACGTCGTCTCGGTAGGCGATGACGAATTCATCGAGATGACCAACGATGGAGCCGATGCTCAGACCTTCGAGGACCTGACCCTCACCATCGACGGCGCAGAGTCGGTCGTCCTTCCCGATTTCACCCTTGATCCCGGCGAGAGCATCAGGTTCCACCTCGGCGAGGGCGATAGCAACGAGACGGACGTCTATCTGAACGGCGATCTCGCCCTGGACGACGTCTCCGGAAACCTGACGCTGAAAGACTCTGCAGGAACGCTGGATAAGTTCGCAGCCTACTGGACGCCAGAGGCGAACCCGGAATACTGGATCGAGAAGGGACGACAATTACAGAGCGTCGAATCTTATGAAGATGCTCTCGATGCGCTGAATAACGCCACCGATGTGGATCCCCAGAACGCGATGGCCTGGCTCTCTAAGGCCCAAATTCTCGGGCCCTCCTCGGGCAGGTACAACGAGTCTCTTGAAGCCTGTGAGAAGGCCATAGAGATAGATCCTGAAAATCCTGAATCCTGGCGTTTGAAGGGCCTCATCCTCATGAACCTGGGGAGGGACGAGGAGGCTTTGGTCGCCTTCGATGAGGCCATAGAGCTTGATCCGCAAAATGGGTTCGCTTGGCATCTGAAAGGCAATTTGCTGCAGCGTCTAGGCCGTGAAGATGAGGCTGATGCGGCTTTATCCAGGGCTGAAGAGCTGGGGTTCACATCGCCTCTTGAAGGCATGATCGCCATCACCGAGATCGCGGCTGACGGCGAGGACGAATTCGTCGAGATATCCAACAACCTCGATGAGGTCAAAAACCTCAGAAGATGGACCCTGGTGGTCGACGGGGATGAGGCGATATCTCTGGTCCTTCCCGAGTACATCCTGGAGCCTGGGGAAAAGGTCAGGGTCCACTTTGGAGCGGGCGAGGACGGCGAGGCCGATCTATTCATGGAGAGCGAGATCGCCCTCAACGATGCCGCCACCAACGTCACCCTGAGGGACGAGGGCGGGAGGGAGATCTCTTTTCTGGGGTTTGAACGCCTTCCAGATGGCGGAGTGGTGATGAGGATGAGAGACGGCGGGGAGTTTGGATATTGACCTTATTCGCCATAGCCGAAAAATTTCGTGGAGCTGGAAGGGCATGAGGTCTCACCACGACCTCCCCATCCTTTCCAAAGGAGGCGAGTTGTGAAACGAGAGCTTCTCATCCTTGCGGTGATCGCCGCGGTCCTGACGAGCTCGGCGGGCGCGGCCAATTACATCTACGAGCGGTCCAAGATCGAGGGAGTGGGGTACAGAAGCCACGAGCTGGCGGCAGGGACCGCTGAAGGCGACAGCGGCCAGAAGGTGGCTCGGACGGTCTCCGGTAGCGGCAGATTCTTCGAGCGGACGGAGTTTGAGCTGGACCGCTGTAGCGGGACGATAAACTACACCCAGGAGGCCGAGTTCGAGTACTTCCCGGTCAGCTATCAGACCGGCACCTACGACCAGAAGTGGCAGGATCGGCTCTGCGTCGCCAACTACGATGTCGGCGCGGTGGTCACCGAGCAGTACGCCCAGGCGGAGCACCTCCAGAAGAATACCGAGGTGAAGACGAGACGAGATGACGGACCTTCTGATGAGGCGGACGGATGGGGAGGCGGCTGCTTCGGCTGCGGCGAATGCACTGGCGCCCTGGAGGCGAACTTCAACTCCAACGTCATCGGCGTCGCCCACATCGGCTGGCTCTCTCGGGACGTGGCCACCAACGGCAAGGGCCGCCACTACGAGTGGGGCAGGTCCGTCGAGGACCTGACGGGGGTCTTCTCCATCGAGAAGTTCATCCAGCTCTGGGGGAACGGGACCTGCGGGTCCGTGAACGTCGATTGGCTCCCATGCATCTGATACGTGACGAATGACTGCGGCTAAAAGTCGCTTTTATGGTCAACCTTGAATGTAAAAAATGGAGTGGATTGAGATGAAAGAAAAAACCGGATCGTTGGCGGCCAAAGGATGGCTGCCAAAGAAGAGTACGAGTGCCAGGTTCGCTATCGCTCTGATCGCCTTGGCGGCGCTCTGCAGCTGCACCCTGGCGCAGGAGATGACGGCAGAGGACTGGTACAAAAGGGGCCAGGACCTAGAAGAAAAGGGATCTAACGACGAGGCCATCGCAGCGTATGATATAGCTACTCAGCTAGATCCCGATAACGCTACTATTTGGGGTGATCTGGCTTGGAATCTCGATGTCGTATCTCGTCGCAATCATAATTTGGGAGAGTATAACAAAGCACTCCAAGCTTATAACAAGTCTATCGACTTATATGATAGACTTCTTGAAGCGGAACCGCTGAACTCTGAGACATGGTACGAAAAAGGCGTCATCTTTAGCAAAAGAGCAGATGGAAGAGGATCGGCTATTACTGTACTTGGCATTAACAATGTGTCTGCATATCGTGATTGGGATCATGACCATGATGAGGCTATTGGGTGTTTGGATAAATCCATCGAGATTAACCCGCTATATGCTCCTGCTTGGTTGCTTAAAGGATGGATGACCCTTCATTTTCCAACTAAATCTCAGGAAGCCATCAACTGCTTTGAGAAGGCCATAGAGCTCGATCCAAATAACTCAAATCTGGTAGCTGATGCTCTGGCTGGCAAAGCAGCTGCACTGGCAATATCTGGGAAGCAAAACGAATCCATCGAGGCTTTCGACAGTGCGATCCAAGAGACTCCTAATAGCAGCCAGCTCTGGATAGATAAAGCCGTACAGTTTGCTGATCAAGGAAACTACGAAGAGACCATCAAGGCATTTGATAGGGCAGCCGAGATTGATCCTCAAAATATATACGTTTGGCTTAGTAGGGGTCTCGTCCTTTCGAGAAACTTGTCCAGATATAACGAATCCATTGACGCCTATGATAGAGCTCTCCAAATAAATCCCAAGGATATCAACGCATGGAACGGTAAAGGTGACGCTCTGAAGGCCCTCGGTCGCAACTCTGAGGCTGATGAATCTTACGCTAAGGCAAAGGAGCTGGAACGCGTAGGCTGAGCCTTCACCAAATTTTTTGCCAACATATCTGTACGATAAAATGTGGAGTGGGTTAACGTGAAAGAAAAAACCGGATCGTCGACAGCCCTCAGCAGGCTGCCGAGTATGAGAACAAGCGTCAGGTCCGCCATCGCTCTGATCGCCTTGGCGGCGCTCTGTAGCTGCACCCTGGCGCAGGAGAACACCGCAGAGGACTGGTTCAACCGGGGCCAGGAGCTGATGGATAACGAGTCCTATGAAGAAGCCCTGAGGGCGTATGACAGCGCCATAGAGCTCGATCCAGAGGATGCCAGATTCTGGATGGGCAAAGGCGATACCCAAATGCGAATGGGTGACTATGACGAATACTTGGTGACCTACGAAAAAGCGTTGGATCTCATCAACGAATCCCTGGAAGCAAACCCTCTGGATGCAGAGGGCTGGTTTGTGAAAGGAGAGCTCCTTGATAGGCTGTACAGGTATGATGGGGCTCTCGAATCCTATAATCGGTCGCTGGAGATAGATCCAACGGATAAAGAGGTCTGGTTCGAGAAGGGCAATGCTTTGGATACGGCTGCTGTATTTCAGACGCAGGATCCTGAGCGGATCAGAGCCTATGAAGATGCGATCATCGCTTATGATGAAGCCCTTAAGCTCGATCCGGATTACGGGAACGCCTGGATGGGGAAGGGCTACTCTCTTAGTAACCTAGCCGCATCCAACGATGATCTCGTCAAGTTTAACGAGTCACTGAAGGCTTTTGACAAAGCTATCAAGCTGATACCAGACAACGATACAGTGAACCTCGCTTTTGCCTGGGAGGGCAGGGCCGTCGCTCTCTCGAACATTGGCGATGCCCTCGAAGATGCTGGCAGGGAAGATGAGGCCAACGCCAGCCGTGAGGAGGCTTTGGAGTCCTATGATAGTGCCATAGAGCTTGATCCAAGCTTCACAGGCCTGGAGGCTCAGCTAAATAAAGCCGGCGATCTGGCTGAGCTAGGCAGGTATAATGAATCCCTTGATGCATTAGATAAGCTCATTGAGACTTTGCCTGCTGATTTTGCCTTGTTCGCTGCCTCAGTCCTGGAAGTTAAGGGCAACGTTCTCGAAATGATGGGCGATTATGAGGGGGCCATCATCGCGTTCGATAGAGCTCTGGAGATTGATCCCTCCAACATGTATGCCATGCAGGAAAAAGGCTCTGCCCTCCAGTCGCTAGGCCGCATTTCGGAGGCAGAAGCCGCTTTTGCCGAGGCCGAAGAGCTGGGGTACGAGGAGTGACCCCAGTCAATTTTTTGAGATCACATCTATGCGAAAAAATGGAGTGGGAATTGAGATGAAAGAAAAAATCGGATCGTTGGCAGCCCTCAGCAGGCTGCCGAAGATGAGGACGAGCGCCAGTTTCGCCATTGCTCTCGTCGCCTTGGCGGCGCTCTGCAGCAGCGGCACCCTGGCGCAGGAGAATACAGCAGAAGACTGGCTAAATATCGCCTACGGTCTGAGCGCCAATGGATCTTACGAAGAGGCCATCCAGGCTTACGATAAGGTTCTGGAGATAGACCCTAGGGATTACACTGCGCTGATCAACAAGGGCCATGACCTGAAGTTCTGGGCCTTGGATCTGTACAACGAAGCCCTGGAGATCACAAACGAGATCCTGGAGGAGGATCCCGACGACGCTCTGGCCTGGCAGGGGAAGGGGGCGGCTTTGAGCGGCCTTAACAGGCAGGGGGAGGACGATGAGGCCTATGCCATGGCCATTGAGGTACTCAATAAGACTCTAGAAAAAGATCCATCAGATGGAGAAGCGTGGTTTTTGAAGGGCGAAAACTACGCCAACATGCATGATGCTGAGGCCGCCCTGATAGCTTACGACAAGGTCATCGAGCTGAATTACACGCCGAGGATCGAGGCCGCCTGGGTAACGAAGGCGATCCTCCTGGCAGTGCTGCAGAGATACGATGAGGCCATTCAGGCATCTGAGATGATCATTGAGCTGAACCCGAAGAGCGCGTCAGCCTGGTCGACCAAGGGTTACGTTCTCGGAGAGCTAGGCCGACAGGCCGAGGCGGAAGAGGCCTTCGCTCGGGCCAGGGAGCTGGAACGAGGGAGCTGATTAGTCCTCCAAATTTTTTACCATCATCTCTGTGTGATAAATGTGGAGTGAGTTGACTTGAAAAGATACACCAGATCGTCGTCGGCCCTCAGAGGGCCATCGAAGTTGGGCGCCGGGGTCAGGCTTGCCATAGCCTTTGCGGCTCTGATTTTGCTCTGCACCTCTGCCCTGGCACAGGAGAAGACCGTAGATTATTGGATGAATAAAGCTAATGAGCTTATCCATAAAGACCTTGACGAAGAAGCAGTCTTAGCTTATGACGAAGTTTTGAAGCTCGATCCAAAGAATGAGACCGCTTTACTTCGCAAGGCATCGACGCTTTATACGCTGGGAAATGAGAGCGAAGGGCAAGAAACTTACAACGAAGCCCTCCTCCTAATCAAGGAAAACCTGAGAACGAATCCCCAGAATGCTAAATCCTGGCAGAATAAGGCTATAGCTTTAAACGGTCTGGGCAAGAGAGATGAGGCTAAAGAGGCAAATGAGAAGGCTCTTGTCCTCTTCGATCAGAGCCTTGAGGAGGACCCGGAAAATGTCAGTCTATGGAAGGGCAAGGCGGATGTACTGGCCTTCTTGGGTAGATGGGAAGACGCTCTGCAGGCTTACAGCAGAGTGACGGAGATCAATCCCAACGATTACCAGGCATGGGGAAGAAAAGGCGAGTTTCTCGGTATGATCGGAAAGTACAACGAATCTCTGGTGGCGTTAGATAAAGCCATCGAAATCATACCGGCAGATAATGACGACGATGTTCAAGCCTGGAATTTAGCTAAAGTCTCTGTCCTCCACACCTCGAACCGAATTGAAGAAGCTTTGAGCCTCCTTGACAACCTCACGGATACTTATCCCCAGAACAAAAAGGCCTGGAGCCTCAAGGGCTACGATCTGGCAAAGCTGGGCAGATACAACGAATCCTTGGAGGCATATGATGAAGCTCTTGAGCTGGACTCAAAGGACGCTCAAATCTGGAGCACCAAAGCCCGACAGCTCGCCGAGATGAATAGGTATGACGAGGCTCAAGAGGCGTTCGACAAGGCCATTGAGTTGATGCCGAGCGATGATATCAAAGAGATTGAACAAGTTGTGCAGATATGGCTCGACAAAGGAGATGCTCTGAACAAGACCGGCAATGTAGATGCCTCCGAAAAAGCCTTCCAGAAGGCATTGGAGATCTCAGATGAGGTTCTGAAGAACGATTCCAGCCAGACGAGCCTCATGCTCTTGAAAGGGAATGCCCTCTTCAATCTCGCCATGTATGATGCTGCCGTAGAAGTCTACGACCAGGTCATCGAGACCGCATCGCCAAACTCTCGCCACGTGTCAAGTGCCTGGATCGGCAAGGGCAGAGCTCTGCAGGCATTAGGCAGGAACGAAGAGGCTCTGGAAGCCTACAGACAGGCCCTGGAGATAAATCCTACGCTAATCGAAGCATGGCAGGGCAAAGGAGAATCCCAGAAAGCATTGGGAAGAGCCAGAGATGCAAGCCTGTCATTTTACGTGGCAGAGAAGCTGGGGTAGGTGGAGTAAACCCATCTACAATTTTTGATCATATTTGGACTGAAAAAAGAGGAGTGGGTTAATGTGAACGAAGAAACCGGATCGTTGGCGGCCCTCAGCGGGAGGCCGAATTTTGGCGCAGCGGCCAGGCTCGCTCTAGCCTTAGCGGCTTTGGCGATCTTCTGCCTTCCCTCCGGAGCCCAGGAGAACACAACCGACTACTGGATGGAGAAGGCCCAGGAGCTGTACCAAAACGGCTCCATCGAGGAGGCGATCTCAGCTTACGATGAAGCCCTGAATATCGATCCCGAGAACGAGACGATCCTCATCCGAAAGGCCTTCGACCTCATGGTCGTGGGAAAGGTTAACGAGTCTGCCGAGACCTACGAGAAGGCCCTCGCCCTTCTGGATGAGGACCTGGAGGAGGACCCCGGCGACGCCAAGGCCTGGCAAGATAGAGCCCGGGTTCTGGGAGGTCTTAATAGACCTGAAGAGGCCGCCCAGGCGTATGAAGAGGCCCTGGACGCCTACGACCAGAGGATCGAGACTGATCCGAAGGACGCCGACGCCTGGATGGGCAGGGCCAACGTTCTTTTAAACCTCGGCAGGTGGGTGGAGGCTTCCGAGGCCTATGACAAGGTTACAGAGCTGAAACCCCTCGACTACAACGTCTGGTGGAGAAAGGCCGAGGTGATCAGCGCCATAGGTGACATGAACGAGTCCGTCGAGGCCTACGATAAGGCCATCAGCCTGATACCCGCAAACGATACAGCAGAGCTCGCCCTGGCCTATGCTGCCAAGAGCGAGGATCTCGCAGCTGCGGAGAGGTGGGGGGGCGCCCTGGAGGCGGTCGATAAGTCTCTTGAGCTGAACCCCAAGAGCGGCACCTGGTGGCACTTCAAGGCCTTCATTCTGACGGAGCTGGAGAGGAAGGAGGAGGCGCTGGCGGCCTTCGACGAGGCGATCAGGCAGAACCCCGAGGACGTCGGGAGCTGGCAGTGGAAGGCGAGCCTCCTCGTCGGGATGAAGAGGTACGATGAATCCCTGGAGGCTTACGACGAGGCCCTAGACCTGATCCCGGAGAGCGACGCGGAGACCCTGGCCCAGACCTGGCTTTCCAAGGGGACAGCTCTGAACAAGACCGGAAAGCAGGAAGAGGCGACGGAGGCCTTCGCGAGGTCGCTGGCCCTTTACGAAGAGGCCATCATGGAGGATCCCGGCGACATCAGCATGCTGCAGATGAGGGGCAGAGCCCTCTACGAGCTCGGGAGGTACGACGAGGCCTTGGAGGTCTATGATCAAATCCTCGAATCCTCTCCCGGCGTCGAGCCTCACTGGGTCGATACCAGCGCGTTGGTAGGCAGGGGCGATGCTCTACTGGCGCTGGGCAGAAACGAGGAGGCCCTGGATGCCTACAACAGGGCAATAGATCTGGGCCCGCATGATAGCACCGCCTGGCATGGAAGGGGAGAGGCCCAGAGGGGCTTGGGCCAGGTTTACAACGCCACCATGTCGCTTCTGGTGGCCGATAAGCTGGGGTACGAGGAGTGACCCCAGCCCAAATTTCTTGGGAATTATTGAAGGATAAAATGTGGAGTGGGTGGATGTGAATGGAAAAAATGGACTATTGGCGGCATCCGGCGAACTGCTGAAGTCAGGAGCGGGCACGAGGTCCGCTCTCGCCCTGATCGCCTTGACGGCGCTCTGCAGCTGCACTTTGGCTCAGGAGAAGACGGCAGAGGACTGGATTGAAAGGGGCGGGGAACTATTCAGGAACCAGTCCTTTGAAGGGGCGGCTGAGGCTTATGGAACGGTCATTGAGGCTGCTAGCTTGAATAAGACTCTGCTGGCAGCAGCCTGGAAGGGCAAAGGCCGGATCTTTTACGATAATGGCAGGTATGAGGCGGCCATCGAGGCCTACGATAAAGCCATTGAATTTGCGCCTTCCAATGTAACGCCTGTACTGGATCTGTATGCCATGAACCTCTCTGCTACAGCCTGGCATGCTACGGGTGAGGCCCTGATGGCGCTGGGCCGAAACTACGAGTCAGAGGCCGCCTTCTCCAGGGCGGGGGAGCTGGGGTACGAGAAGTGACCTATGTCGAAATTTTTGTTGATCATATCTGGATGGAAAAAGTGGAGTGGGTAGATGTGAAAGGGAAAACTGGAATGTTGGCGGCCCTCGGCGGGCGGTTGAAGTCAGGAAGCGGGAGGGAGATCTGTTCTTGCTCAGATCGCTTTGGCAGCTCTTTGTAGCTGCGCCTGGGCGGCAGGGGAAGACAGCAGAGGACTGGCTCAGAAAAGGCCTGGAGCTGATGACGAAAGGCTCCCTGGAAGAATCGGTTCAGGCCTTCAATAAAGCGATTGAGGCCGATCCCCAGAACGCCGAGGCTTGGAGGTACAAAGCCCTCATGCTTCGAGATCAGGGCGAGTACGATAAGGCAGTCGCAGCCTTCGATAAGGCCATCAGGCTTGACTCCCAGAACATGGAGGCCAGGGTGGAGAAGGCCGGAACCCTCATGATTATGGGAAGGATTTCCGAGGCGGCCATCGCGCTGGATGCATTTGCTGATACGATCCCAGTGAGCCCGGAAGAGAGACTGTGGCAGTCCGATGCCTGGCGGATCAAGGGAAATATCCTTGTAGAGAAGGGGAGCAATGAAGAGGCCCTCAAGGCCTATGACAGAGCCATAGAGCTGGGCTCCGGCCAACCTCTGGGTTCAGCCTCAGCCATGGCGTGGTTGAACGAAGGCCATCTTCTCATGAGGATGGAACGCTATGAAGATGCCCTTTTGGCCTATGATAATGCAGCTGAACCTGATTTACCTCCTGTCAACAGCGAGGCCTGGCTTGGTAAGGGAAGGGCTTTGGATGCATTAAGCAGACACTATGAGGCGGTCGAGGCTTACAACAGATCTGTTGAGGCCTTCGAGATCGACCTCATTATAAGCCCGGAGGCTGCCAAGTTCTGGAAGGAGAAGGCAGACGCCCTGGATGGCGTGAGCAGGTACGAGGAGGCAGCGTCTGCCTACGAGAAGGCGGTCCAGCTCTTCCGAAAGGATATCGAGATCAATGCTGAGCAATCCAACGGCTGAAGATATTGGTGGTTGGGTTATGCCCTCTTGGCTTTGGACCGCCAGGCCGAGGCGGAAGCTGCCTTCGCCAGGGCCAGGGAGCTGGGGTATGAGGGTTGAACTCCAGCCAAAATTTTTTGTGATTATATCTGGATGGAAAAAAAGAGGAGTGGGTTGATGTGAAAGAAAAATCTGGATCGTTTGTGGCCCAGGGCGGGCTGATGAAGTCAGGAGCGAGCACGAGGTTCGCTCTTGCACTGATAGCGTTGGCTGCGCTCTGCAGCTGCACTCTGGCGCAGGAGTACACAGGAGAAGACTGGTTCGGAAGAGGCATCGAGCTGTTCCACCAAGAATCTTTTGAAGAGGCGCTCGACGCGTTCAACCGTTCCCTGGAGATGAATCCGCAGTACTTCGATGCATGGCTGTACAAGGGCGCAGCCCTCAACATGCTGGCATTCAAGTTCTACGGGCAAAATAGAGTCGAGATATTCGAAGAGTCTTTGAAAGCTTACGACAGAGCCATAGAGATAAATCCCAACAATGCTTCAGCCTGGGCTTTCAAGGGTAATGCGCTCGATAATATGGCTTGGTCCACCGATGCCCCATCTAGATTCAACCAGTCCCTCCAGGCCTTCGACAAAGCCCTCGAGTTAGACCCCGAAGATGCAGGTAACTGGCATGGGAAAGGGGTTACGTTGATCCATTTTGCTCAGAACAAAGAGGGCCAGGCTGGCATCAGAACCGAAGAGGTCGAAGGCATGCTCGATGAGGCTCTCGCCAACATTAACAAAGCCATCGAGATCGATCCGGAAACACCAGGAGCATTGGTGAACAGGGCGAGCCTTTTGGAGACGATGGGCAAACACGATGAGGCCCTCGAAAGTGCCAACTCGACCCAGGATCTGGCCAACATCTGGTATAACAGGGCAACAGTACTTCGAAACGAGGGCAAGTTCGATGAAGCTTTGGATGCTTACGACAAGGCCATCGACCTGGACCCCCAGCACTTTGAGTCCATGATCGATAAAGGCATAACGTTTCTGGTCATGGGCAAATTCAATGAATCGCTTGCAGCTTTTGACGAGGCTTTGACGATCGATCCCAACAGCTTTTACATATGGATCAATAAAGGCTTGGTTCTCAGCAGAATGGAGCGGTTCAACGAATCTCTCAATGCTTACGAAGAGGCCCTCAAGATCGACCCGATCAACCCTTCAGCCCTAGCGGGCAGAGGTTTTGTTCTAAACCAGATGGGCCGATACGACGATGCCTTACAGGCCTTCGATAAGGTCATTGAGATAGATCCATCTTACCTGGACATCGCAGGAGTCTGGTTTGCCAAGGGAGGAGCTCTTGATAAACTGGGCAGGCATGAGGAAGCTGTTGCAGCCTACGAACACTCCCTTTCTGCCTACGACAGAAACCTGGAAAGATATCCGGGTGTGGCCAAGTTCTGGGGCAGCAAAGGCGAGGCGTTGAAGGCTTTGGACCGCCAGGTCGAGGCGGAAGCTGCCTTCGCCAGGGCCAGGGAGCTGGGGTATGTGGAGTGATCTCGATCGAAAATTTAATAATCGTTTGAAGGTTGAGAAAAGTGGAGTGGGTTGATGTGAAAGGAAAAGTCGGATCGCTCGCAGCCCTCGGAGGGCCGACGAATCTTGTAGCGAAGACCATGCTTGCCCTAGTCATGGCGGCGCTGGCGATGCTTTGCGCCCCGTCCATGGCCCAGGAGAGCGCCAAGGGGAGCGACATATACCAATCCTATGGAGAGATGATACACGTTCCCGGCGACTTCGCCGGAGTTCAGGAGGCCATCGATGCCGCCAGTCCCGGAGATCTCATCGTGGTAGACGGCGGTATTTACCGCGAGAACGTAAACGTGACCAAACGGTTGACCTTGCGCGGCCTGAATATGCCTGTTGTGGACGCCGGAGAAAACGGCAGCGCCATCATCCTCTCGGCAGATGGGATAGTCCTGGAGGGTTTCAGTCTGAAGAACAGCGGCGTCGGAACGGCGCAGCCGGCGGGCATCACTGTTAGGTCCGATGACAACGCCATCTTGAATAACACGGTTACCGACAGCTGGAATGGCATCTCCCTCTGGGATTCGAAGGGAAACGTCGTCAGGGATAACCACGTTTCGTACAACACGTGGGCCGGAATCTACCTGGAGAACTCGACCAATAACGTCATCGCCAATAACAACTTCAGCTCCAACGCTGGAAGGGGGCTGATCCGGAGCGGGTTTGCAGGCATTCATCTGTGGAACTCCAGCCACAACACCATCATCGAAAACGTCGTCAAGGACAACCCCCATTTTGGGATCGAACTCGATTCCTCCGGGGAGAACATCATCGCAGAAAACGATTTTCGCCAAAACCAAGGAGTCGGGATCCGCCTCTGGGACTCCAATAACAATTCCATCTCGGGCAATCGAGCACTAGACAATCAGCTATCTGGAATAGAGCTGCAGGACTCCGAAAATAACACCATCGCCGGCAACTACGCGAGCGGCAACATCGGGCGTGGCATCTTTCTGACGGACTCCCAGAACAACTTCATCTATAACAACTGTTTCGCCGACAACAACGAGTACGACGCATACGACGACGGGACGAACCGCTGGGATGACGGCAAAGTGGGAAATCACTACAGCGATTTCATCGAAGGATGTGAGGATGAGGACGGGGACGGCATCTGCGACGACGCATATGAGATTTTCGGCGGCACCAATTTGGACGGACATCCCCTGGTTCGCTGTGACATTCCGCTCTCTGCGCCAAAACCTGCCCCCCAGACTGGCGGCGGGGCAACGTACAAAGTCTGCGCCGAGGGTTGCGATTTCGCCAGCATCAGTGAGGCGATGGAAGCTGCAAGCCCAGGTGACCTGATCGAGGTTTGCAGCGGCACTTATCTGGAGACGGTCAACGTTACCAAGCCCGTGATCCTCAGGGGCGTGGATACGGGCGGCGGGATGCCGATCATCGATGCAAGACACGAAGGCAGCCCCATAAAGCTCTCCGCCGACGGCGGGGTCGTAGAAGGGTTTCATGTCACAAACTCCTCTGGCAAGGGGGTATTCAGCGGAAGCTATGTTGACGCCGGCATAATGGTGAACTCGGAGGGCAACACCATCAGGGGCAACGTCGCCACTAACAACAGCTACGGCATCATAGTCGCATCCGGCAACAACACTCTTGCATCGAACAACGCCAGCGGCAACCGTGGCGGCATCCTTCTTTCCAGCATCAGCCCCTCTGATATCACGGGCGGGAACGTCCTGGAGAGGAACGTCGCCGACTATAACGTAGTCGGCATGATCATCAGCTTCTCCGGAGGCAACATCCTCCGAAACAACTCCATGTCCGGCAACTATCTCAACTTCGGTTACAACGGCTGGGGGGACGATGCTACAGCCACCAACGATATCGACGCCAGCAACCTTGTAAATGGTAGAAGGATCTACCACCTGGTGAACGTCTCTGATGCGGTTATAGATTCGTCATCCAACGCGGGAACGGTCTACTGCATCGGCTGCCATAACATAACCGTCAGGGATTCAGTGCTGGAGAAGAACATGGAGGGGGTATTCTTAACCAACACCAGCAACTCCAGGATAGAGGGCAACGTGATCGCCAACAACACCAGGGGGATCCATCTCAACTACCACTGCTACAACAATTCGATCAGGAGCAACATCGCCATAAACAACGCTGAGTCGGGGGTCTATCTTCACGGCTCTGATGATAACGTAATCGAGAGAAACGAGCTGACGGAGAGCTGGTCCGGCATCTACCTGAGCAACTCTGCTGGAAACACCATAAGAGCAAACGAGATCAGAGACAACAGGAACGCGGGCATGGGCATCATCGGATCCGACGATAACGCCGTCTACCTCAACAACTTCATTAACAACTCCAACAACATACAATCGAGCAGCTCTTCAAACAAGTGGAACTCTACAGAGGTTCTGACGTACACGTATGAGGGTTCGAGCTTCGACAGTTACATCGGAAACTTCTGGACCTACTACAAAGGGAAGGATGCCGATGGAGATGGCATAGGGGAGATGCCTTACTTGGTCGGGGCTGACAAGGACAACTATCCACTGATGGAGCCGATCGAAAATTATGCCGTAGTTTCAAAGGAGTTCGGTGGAGTGGGGGTTGAGAGATGAAATCGTTTAGAGGTATGTTGTCATCTTCGAATGACAAAACGAGGAGTGGATTGAGATGAGAGTACTGTTTTGTATGCTGATGGTGCTTTCTGCATCATGGACGACCGCTCTCGCCCAGGATCGGACCGCCGACGCCTGGCTGAACGAAGGCCACGAGTTCCGCGAGAGCGGATATTACGAGGAGGCTCTCGACGCCTACGAAAGAGCCATCTCACTGGACCCGGAGAGCGCCGACGGCTGGCTGGGAAAAGGTGACGTCCTCAAGGCCCTATTCAAGAACGACTCGGAGCTGTCGGCCCCGCCCGAGGCGGTGGGGTACGACCTCTATTATGCAGACTACTGGGGTTGGAGAGCTGCGACCCTATCCACCATGCGGAGGGTGGAAGATGCCAGAGGAGCCTACGAGGTGGCCGTCAGGCTTTATGACGAACGCCTCCAGAAGAATCCGGAGGATGTAGACGCCTGGCTGAATAAGGGGAAAGCCCTCACCAACCTGGCCTTCATCGCCGAGTTCTTCGGGGATGGCTATAAAAGCGGAGAGCTGACCGGGGAAGCTCTTTTGGCCTTCGACAGGGCCATCGAGCTGGACCCTCAGAGCTCCAGAGCTTGGTCTGCCAAAGGCATGGCCCTGAGCGACGAGAGGGAGCGGCTTGAGGCCTACGACGAGGCCATCAGGCTCGATCCAGAAAATGTCGAAGCCTGGACGTACAGGGGGTTCGCCCTCGCCGGTCTGGCTGATAGAACAAACAACGAGAGCCTCTATGAAGATGCCTTGGCCTCTTACGACAGGGCCCTGGAGGTCGATCCGGACCCCCGAAGCTGGATGGATAAAGGCTACCTCCTGAAGGCTATGGGCATGTACAACGAATCCCTGGAGGCCTTCGATAGAGCCATAGAGATGACGGACTCCGACGACACGAAGAAGCTGGCATACTTCTGGAGGGTGAAGGGGTCGGCCCTCGCCGAGATCGGAAGATCGAAGGAGGGCGCCGATGCCTACAATGAAACCCTCCAGCTCTATGGGCTGAACCCCGACGACCCGAATACATGGTCCAGCAGGGGCTACATCTTGCTTCGGATGGGCAGGTACGACGAAGCCACTGACGCTCTTGATAGAGCCATCGAGCAGATCCCCGAAGACGACGCTGATAAGCTTGCTTTCTTCTGGCTGAAGAAGGCCTTCGCTCTCGAGGCGATGAACCGGTCAGATGAGGTCCTGGCGGCTTATGACAGGATCCTCGAGCTGAATCCGGAGGACCCCCGGGGCTGGCGAGGCCGGGCCGGGAGACTCCTGAGCCTGGGCAAGAATGAGGAGGCTCTGGCGGCTTACGAGAAGGTCATCGATCTGAACCCCCCTCAGTCGGATCTTTTGAGCGGCGCCTGGGGCGGCAAGGCTCGGGCGTTGAAGGGCCTTGTCAGGTACAACGAGTCCCTGGAGGCCCTCGACAAGGTCATCGAGCTGGGCCCAGTGCCCTTCTTCGCCATGGAGGAGAAGGGCGATCTTCTCATGGAGCTGGAGAGGTATGAGGAGGCCCTTTTGGCCTACGAAGCGGCCATAGACCTCTATCCGCTGGAGGGGAGGTTCTGGCAGAAGAAGGGTCTGGCGCTGGAGGCTCTGGGGCATAGCTCAGAGGCTCAGATCTCGTTTGTCATGGCGAGGGAGCTGGGGTATCGGGATTTGGGTTGATTTGGGATGTCCGGCCAAAACTTCAATCTTTGCGGATTTAGGCCGGATGGGACTGGCCGGCTTTAGGGAAGTCTAGATCGATGAAGACGCTGATCGTTTTACTGATAGTCTTTCAGATCTCCGCCTGCTATTCGGTAGCAGTTTCAGACCTATCGAGCACATGGCTGATCGGCTATGAATTAGAGGGCGGAAACGACGGCGGGCCGCTGGCTGGCGGCAGCGTCGCCACCTTCTCCAACGCCAGTTCCACCCTCGGCGGGAGATCTACCCTCGGCGGAAGAAACGATGGCTTTCTGATAGGCCTGGCGGAGGGGAGGAGCATCGACATGGCCATCACATTTCGTCACAGCCCCGTCATCTTCGTCAGGCTGGTGGGCGGTTTTGACGCTGACGAAATCCGGGGAAGATTTTCCGCCTACTCTTCCGATGGGGATTTCTGGATGGGGAATTTTTCTGCGACGCGGGCCGGCCCCGGGGAGGGTCATGCGAGCTACGCCGAAGACGCCGACATGGCTTTAAAGCCCACCGTCTTCATAGATCCGGAGGCGATCTGGAGCGAGCAGCAGGGCAAAGAACGCCGAGACGCCTTCGAGATAAACTACTCCAGAGATGCGGTTCTCATGTGCAGAAACAAGCCGATGATCTGGCAGTGGTGGCTCTATTGAGGAGGCTGAGGCGGCGGAGGCGGCGCGATCTTGGACCGGACGGTCCGGCCTCAGAAGAGGGTCGTCTGGCCCTTCGACTCCGGGGACGAGGCCGCCTCCTCCCCCGGCCCCCAAAGAAACTCGCCCTCGGGGTCGTGGCTCTCCCGCCGGCGCAAGGCTATCTCCCGATGGAGGACGGCGTAGCAGAAGGCGCATCCTGCGGGGCAGGTGTCGTACTCGCCGATGTCGACGGCCTCGTAGCAGCCGCACTCCGGCCGCTTCCCCTTCAGCCGGGCCCGGATCGACCGCCCACCGACGGCGGCGAGCCTTCGTGCGTCGACGCACCGGGCGGCCTTTGCGCCGGGAACGATGTACTTTCGCTGAGAGCAGACCGAGAGGCTCATCCCGTGGCGCCTCGCCACCTCCACGAGCTTTGAGGCGAGGTCGAGCTTGACATCGTCGGGGGGGTCCATCCACGCGAAGCCGAAATTGCGGGCCGCGAGGTCGAGGTTCCGAGCGGCCTTCCTGTAGATTTGGGCGAAGGAGATCACCACCTCGTCGGTCGCCCCCTCCAGCGCCCCGGCGAGCCGCTCGAAGTTCTCGAGGTGGAACTCCGCCGGCGTCAGGGAAGAGAAGACGATCGGGTCGTACCGCCAGACGGCGGCCTTCGGCCCGTACGCCTCGGCGACGGCCCTGATCTGCCGGACCGCCACAGCGGCGCCGACGGCCGCGGGCTCCAGGGCCCGGGGGTAGCAGGTGGCGGTCTGCTGGACGATGAAGGGGCGGCCGAGATCCGCCACCCTCGAAAGCCGCCCCATGAAGGGGCCGATGTTTCTCGTCCAGAAGACGAAGCCGTCGACGTCCTCCCTCGCCAAACTGACGCGGCGGACCTGGTGGCTGTTGTACGGATTGGAGACGGAACAGTATCCGGCCTCGAGCCTCTTCTCGAACCACTCGCCGTAGAAGGCGGGGATATCCGTCCTGTAGCTTGCGGAGATGATCATCTTTCGCCACCAAAAAAATCAGCCGCTCTTATCCATAGCCCCCGCACCCATCATCTCATCTCATCTCATCTCATCTCATCTCATCTCATCTCATCTCATCTTGCAGCTCTTCTTGTAGTAGGGGCACCGCTCGTTGGTGCAGACGTTCTCCCGGGTGAGGGCGACGAGCTCCACGTGGAGGAGGTCGAGCCTCCCCTGCAGGTCTGGCGGGAGGTCGGGGAAGTCGGATCCTGTGACGATCTCGCCGATCCGGTCCCTCAGCTCCACAGACCGCATCCAGTCGCCTTGGAGGGAGGAAAACTCCCGCTCGAGGTCGGAGACGATCTTCTTCCAGGTCAGGGGATCACGCTCCGGTTCATGCGAAAGGGGGTTTCGGGCTCAAGGATATACATAGTCTGCGATCTACTCGATAGGGGATGATCCTTGAAACTATTGGGCGATTAGCTTGGGAATAGATGGATTATGGGCGCTCCTGACTTACTAAAATCTAGCATTTTTACCCTAAAACGCTAACTTTTAGAGAGTTCCCGCCCGTTTGGATGGCGCACACCTCGAAGAAACACGCCGACCAATAGCGATCTTAAAATCTTGTAGAACCAACTTTATCAAGATTTGAAGGTAACGTGATTTTTATGGCCCCCCTTGAATTCGACGGTGACAGTCAAAAGAGATTCGGTTGTATGACATTACTTGCAGCCAGAGATGAGAATGTCATACAACCTACGGGAGAGGGGGAGAATGACGAAAACCGTCCCGTTATGTCCCGCTAAACGCCAGACCGACGCCACCAGGGCCCCCACTGTGGAGGATCACCCCACCGGGGATAGTCCTTTGGACCCACAAGAAAAAGACGCCCCTTAAAATCGATCTGAGAAATTAATCTGAGTTGATAAATAAAAGAGAGAAGGGGGAGGCGAGGATCACCGCCCGCCCTCAGCTCTCCTTGATCTATTCCAGCTACGACTGATCTCTACTGGACCTCATAAAGAGAACAGCAAAGATTATAGATATGGCACCTATCGATACTGGAAGAGGGCTTTCCTTGGGAGCTTCAGCTTCTTCGGTAATCTCGGGGGCCTCGGCTACAACATGGATTTCGATCCTGCCGACAGCCTCGGTCTCGCCACCTCCCCGATGACCATCGATAAAGTCCGAGGGATCTACTGTGAACCCATCAGATCTCAGTCGTCCCATGGAAGGGTAGTAGCCTATTCCATTGTCATTTGGATACCAGTCTTGAGGTATTACAGGACTGGTGCGTATCTCAAAATGTAGGTGTGGGCTCATTCCAGATGAGGCTATATTCGCAATGGACCCTATCCTATCGCCAACGTGAACCTCGGACCCGATATTGAGATCTGGCTGGATGTCGATATGGATGTAAACAGAATATATCGACTCTCCTGAGGGCAATGTATGTCTTATTGCAATTCCGTTCCCAGCAACTTTAGTAGTGATCGCGCTGACAATACCGTCTGCTATGGCATAGACTGGAGCGCCCACATCGCTGCTACCACCTTGCTCAGAGTTCCAGTCTTCACCAGGATGGTACCCTCCATAATCGGAGTTGTAATCCGCCCAATCCTGAGCATTGTACCACCCGTCCCCGTCATCTCTCGTCTGCGTGACGTACCCTGGGCCGCCTTGGGCGCGTGGCGTTCCGACAGGATAGTCGAACGCGGTGGCGATACGAGCCTCGGGTACTCCACGGGTTTCCTCAGGAGTTTCGGTCTCTTCGATGATCTCTGGAACCTCGGTTACTCCATGGACTTCGATCTTCTTCAACGCTTCAGCCGCAGTCTTTCGGATCAACTCTACCTCGTCTCTTGAAGCTACGTAGTTGAGGGGTTCGACCGCCCTGGCATCACCGATCTCGCCGAGAGCCCAGGCAGCCCACTCTCGGACCGGCAGGCCCCCGTCCTGGAGAGCCTCGATGAGGGGATCGACCGCCTTTGGATCGCCGATATCACCGAGAGCTATGGCAGCACTAAATGGGGCAATATAGCCATAGTCCGCGCTATTTCTCTCCAGAATTTCGATCAGCGTATCGACCGCCTTAGGATCGCCGATTTTGCCGAGTGCTGAGGCAGCATATGAGATCATATGGTCTTCTCCGCTGATTTTATTGGGATCGTTTATGAGGTCTTTTAAAGTTTTGATAAGTGGATCGACTGCTCGTGGGTCTCCGATTTTACCGAGAGCTTCTGCGGAGTATATTACAACATGAGAGTAATCGACGTAACTGAGGGCCTCGATCAGAGGATCCACTCCACGCGGATCGCCGATCTCCCCGAGAGCTATTGCTGCGCTTTTTCGGACAGTCAAAGCATACTCGGATTTATCTTTACGGACCACCCAATTATCCTCGGCCCAACCCGCGTCCTCATAACTGAGAGCTTCGATCAGAGGATCTACTGCACGCGGATCGCCGATCTCACCGAGAGCTATTGCTGCGCTTCCTCTGACTTCATAAGTCTCGTCTTTATTCTTAAGCACCTCGATAAGCGGATCCACGGCCTTTGGATCACCGATCTCACCGAGAACCCTCACAGCATCCCACCGAACTTTATCGGTTCCGTACTTCAAGTCCAACAATAGATCGTCCACCTCGTCGGACACAGCTGGAGCCGCCTGCGCCACCAACATCAGCAGACACAATATCAGTTTTAATCTCATCTCCTCGCCTCCATCCCATCCGCCTCAACTCGGACCCTGTCATCCATGCAGAGACATTAAATGTATTTTTCGCCTTTACCACCACATTGTAAGCAGTCTTTGTGACCACGACCACCACAATAAGAGCAGTTATACCATTTGCCTTCAATTTTTCTTTCACCCTTGCCGTCGCAGTTTCCACATCTCACTTGTCCCGTTCCATGGCAATTGCCGCAAGTGACCCATTTACCCATTCGACCAACTCCATTTCAGGGATTCTACGGAACTCTACATCCAAGACAGAAACATGATCGATCCAATTCCTATACAAACATCTCGTCCACCACTATCGCGCGGTTCAAATTCATGAAGACAAATGAAACCGTTGCCGATATCAGTTATGGTTCCCTCACACGTATAGGAAAAGTATCCTGAGTAGATGTACACATCGTCTCCGATTTGGGGCATCCTTGCGCATGCAACATTACATAGCATTGCTATTATCAAAATAATAGCCACTATCTTTTTTCCCATCCTCGTGTTCCTCCTTGTAATCTTTATTAAGTGACTTATACTAATCTATATCCAAGACAGCATCCTGATCGATTCAATTCCTATACATACATCCCGTCCACCACTATCGCTCGGTTCATCTTCATGAAGACAAATTAAGCCGTTGCCGATATCTGTAATGGTTCCCTTAAACGTATAATCATAATATCCCGAGTAGATGTATACATCGTCTCCGATTTGCGGGGTTCGAATCGTAGTAACACTAGCAGTAGATGATACAGATTGGCCACCTGAATAGATTGCTGCAGAAAGGTAAGGTAGAGGGTCTACCCACCCTACAGATCTTGGGTCAGTCCCAGCTGGGTTTAGTCCCCACCCTAATCCAATTTCTGGTTTGTTGAACTCATTCAATTCATTTTTTGTGTTAATGCCAAAATGAAGGTGAGATGGAGAGCCTGCCTTTACAATATTGCCAATGGGTTCATTTATCGGAGAGGGCTTTCCTTCTTGAACAGAGGGGCTCGCTAAAACGTGACCATATATTGCGAAGAACCCCTGCATTTCTCCCGTCTCGTGACGAATAATCACTACTGTATTGAATGAGTCGCTACGCACAACTTTCACTACGGTGCCTGGCGCAATAGCATAGATTGGTGTATTTGGCTCTGCGTGGATATCTACACCTGTATGACGTTTCCCATGATTTCTAAGGTAAATATCCGAATCAAAGTCGTAGTTTGTATGAGTGATTAGAGATGCACCTTCGCCTAGAGGATTCTTCCAGCCATTTGCCTGAGCGCCTGACCATTCAATCACCTCTGCACCGGCAAAGGCCGCTGCAGAAAGACTGAAAAGAACCAGCCCCGCCAGCACCAACCCACTCAAACACGTTTTGAGTCTCATCTCCACTACATCTCCTAGATGAGGACTATTGGCCGCAAGATGATAAAATTTTCGTTTATGCGACTTCCGTGCCAGTTATTTCGGCCTACATTATCTGTCGGTCATAAAGTTAGCGTTTTATCACAAAAACGCCAAGTTTGCGCCAGTTAAGTTATATGACTCAGCTACCCCCGCACCCTCCCATCCACCCCGATCCCCAGCACTTCCCTCGCGCCCTTATACACGTCCTCCGCGATCAGCGCGCACCCCAGCGCCGCATCGCAGCTTGCGAGCGGCAGAACCTCCCGCCCCAGTAGATCCGAGACCCTGCCAGCGATCCTGGAGGCGGGATCGCCCGCTAGGTACAGCGCCGGTTTCGCTGCGGCATGGTCCCGGAGGAGGACGGCCATCGCCGCGATCTCCATGGCGGCGTAGAGGGCGAGGGCTTCGAAGGCCGCCTCCTTCTCTTCTTCTGTGCAGCCCTTGAGGGTGAGGCCTCGCTTCCGGAGGATCCCGCCCCGGGTGAAGGCCTCGTTGGCGGTCATCTCTCGAGCGTCGACTCTTCGGATCGCGGCGACGTCCAGCGGCCCATGCAGAAGGCCGGGGGCGAAGATGGGTGCGTCTATGGCGCCGGCTATGCGCCCGGCAGCGACGCCGATGGTGACGACGTTGGAGCTGGCGTCGGAGATGATGAAGTCCTTCTTGCCGTCTTTTCTGACCTTGTAGGCGAGCCCCACCTTCTCGGGGCTGGCGCCGTGGGAGAAGACTTTCATCCGGGGATCGATTTTTGAGCGGTCGTGGATCCCGGGCAGCAGGATCGCGGGCCATCTCGCCGCGAGGACGGCGTCGAAGACGTTCGTCCCGCCGCCGACGTGGAGGCCCGCGCCGTCCTGGCTGATGACGCCCCGGTTCTCGGCGTCCTCGATCCTGATGATCTCAGAGATCCCGTCCCCCATGGAGTAGCATAGGGCGAGAAGCTCGACCTTCTCGGCGCCGGAGTCGAGATCGAAGGCCTCTCTGATCCGATCAGCGATCTCCGAGGGGGCGAGGCTGCCGGCCTCCTTTCGCGGAATGACGTAACACCTGCCCTCGGAGTTCGCAAACCTTATCGCCCTCGTCCCGTGATCGATGCCGATAAACATCTCAGACCGCCTCCGCCTCAATCCCCGGCTCCATCACTTCATCTGCGATCCTGACGATCTCCTCCGCGAGCCTCAGGCTCTCCGCCTCGTCCTTCATGGTCGTGTCCAGCCGGACGGAGGGCCCCTGATAGTCGCTTCCGGGGCTGACCACCATCAGGTCCGCGCACGCGAGGATGTCTGCGACCCCCTGGTCGGTGACGGGAAACCCCCAGGCCCGCATGAACTTCGCGGCGGGGCCGCTGACGGGCCGCCCATCGACGAGGGGGCTGATGGCGATCACCCGGCTCCTCTTCCTCTTCCTCTTCCCCTCCCCCCTCCTGCTCCGACCTCCCAGGAGGTCCCGGACCCCTCGGAGGGCGAGGATCGGCCCGATGCTGGAGACGGGGTTGCTCGGCCCGATCAGGATCGGCTCGCCCACCTCGGCCGCCCTCTCCAGGGCGGCGAGAAATTCGAGGCTTGGGAGGGCGTCCTCGATCCCCCTGAACCGTATGCTGGTCACATCGGGCCGGCCGGACCGGCCGACCCAGAACTCCTGGAGGTGGATCTCCCCCTGGGGGGTCGATACCATGGTGGAGACGGGGTCGTCGGTCATGGGGACTACCTTTCCAGCGACCTTCAGGGCACGGCAGAGCCTCGCCGTCGCCTCTGAGAGGGAGAGCCCCTCCCGGAGGAGCTCGGACCGGAATATATGGATGGAGCGGTCGAGGTCCCCGAGGGCGAGGAGCTCTCGGCGGCCGAGGCCCTTCAGAAAATCGTGGGCCCTAAAAGTGTCCCCCTCGATCCCCCACCACCTCCTCCGGTCGATCATCCCCGCCAGGGTGTAGACGACGGTGTCGAGGTCCGGCGAGACGAGGTTTCCCGAGATCCAGAGGTCGTCGGCGGTGTTGGCGACGACGGTCAGCTCCTGGGGGTCGAGGACCTCCTTCAGCCCGACGAGGAGCTTCGGGGTCCCCGTCCCGCCGCTGAGGACTATCAGTCTATCCGCCTCCCTGGGCTTCGCCGGTCAGGCGGCGGAGTCGAGGATGATCATCCCGGTCTTCAGGTCCTCGCACTCTTCGGTGGTGAGCCTCGTCGAGATCGCCTTCTCGGATACGATGGCGCTATTTCCCAGGGGGTCCTCCAGGATCATGGTGAGGGGGCCGACCCCCTCCATCGCCCGGTCGATCCGCTCGATTATCCATTCTCCCCGACAGACGTTCTCCTCCGCCCCCGCGTCCCGGGCGGACCTGGTGGCAAAGACGACGATGTCCCGGACCCTCTGGAGGACGCCCTCGACGTTGGAGATGTAGGCCTCGGAGGCGGGGCCGGGCTCCACGTCGATCCCCAGCTCTGGAAGCCTGATCGTCCCGCTGGTGGACCTGATCACCCGGGCGTTCAGGTCGGCCACCTCCTCGATGGTGATGGCATACCTGACGGGATCGCCCTGGCTGAGGAGGATGGTGTCGCTGAGCTTGAAGCCGCAAGCCTCGCAGACCCCGGCGATGATCAGCGCCTCGCCGAAGTGGGGGATCTCCTTCGTCTCCCAGTCGAAGGCGATCTCGGCGGAGCAGATCGGACAGCTCGAGGTCGTCTTCGCCTTCAATCCTCCCCCCCCAGGACTTCCTCCCGATCTATCCTCATCCTCTGGGGGACGACTATCACCAGGTTGTCGCCGAGGCCTGCTATGTCGCCCCTCAGATCCTCGACGGAGGCCTTCAACTCCCCGATCGCCTCGTCGAGGAGGTCCTTCTCCCTCCTCATGGGAGATATGTCCACCAGGACGAGGTTGCCCCTCTCTATCTCCGTCTTTATCTCGGAGAGAACTTCGAGGTCGTTCAGCTCCGCCATCTTCACCAGGATCTCCGAGGGGCTCCCCGCGGAGATCTCCTCGAACTGCCCCAGGTCTATGTTCACGTAATCGTCATCCCCAGACCTGCCCATCAACTTGTCCAAGATGCCCATATCTCGCCCTCTAGCAGGAGGTATCCTGACCTTTCGAGTCTATTTCAACTCCATCTCAACTCTATAATGCCAGTCTCGGTATATCCGACATATCCAGTCTCAGGCCTCTACCTTCATCAGCCCAAACCCGGCGAGGCCCATCAGGATCATGAAGGCCAGGACCGCGAGGACGAACCCGGCGGGGCGGAGGGGCTCGGGAGCCTCTGTCTGAACCAGGATCAATAGGACTATCATCAGAAAGACGAGTCCGGTGCTGGCGCATATCTCAAGGGTCTTCTTATTCATACCGCCCCTCCTCTGCTCTGCTCTGAGATATCATTTGCGATTCCGACCTTTCTATGATAGGCCACCTCCGGAGGCCGTCGGGCCCCGCCAGCCTCTCGACGAGGGACCAAGTCTTTCTTCCATGCCATCGGAGGCGGATGTAACGCGGGTATATCGGCAGCCTCTCCTTAAGCTCAAAGCCAGATAGCCGGTTTTTCAGCTCCATCAGGGTCGGCCACCACCTCTCGGGGTTGATCCAGTCCGGGGTCACGGGACTGATCCCTCCCAGGTCGTCGGCTCCCGCCTCCGCCAGGGGAAGGGTATCTGCCAGGTTTGGGGGGACCTGGACGGCGACCTCGGGCGGCAGGATCGACCTCGCCATCCTCACCGTCTCCGCCAGGATCTCCGGGGCCGGCGGTGGGGCACCGGACATCGGCGTACCCGGCTTGGGGTCGAAGGGCTGGACGATCACCTCCTGGATGTGACCGTGCTCCACGTGGACCCTTCTTATGGCATCGATCGATCGGACCCGGTCCGCCTCCGTCTCGCCGATCCCCACCAGGATCCCGGTGGTGAAGGGGATCTTCAGCTCTCCAGCCGCCGCCATCGCCAGGAGCCTCAGATCAGGCCTCTTTCCCGGGGAGGATCGGTGGGCCTCCACCTCCGCCGTCGTCTCGAGCATCATCCCCATGCTGGCGTTGTAGGGGGCGAGCCGCTCCATCTCCTCCTTCGAGAGGAGGCCGGCGTTGGTGTGGGGGAGGAGGTCCCTCTCCAGGGCCAGCTCCGATAGCTCGATCAGGTAATCTATGAGGTCGTCCCTTCCCGTCCCTCTCAGGAGGTCGGCGAAGCCGGAGACCTCCCAGGGAGCCTCGCCGAGGGAGAAGAGGGCCTCAGAGGAGCCCGCCGAGGCCCCCCGGTCGAGGAGGTCGATCGCCCCCCGGCGGCCGATGATCCTGCCAGGGTCCCGCCGGAAGCCGCAGTATCCGCACCGGTTCCTGCAGGCGTCGGTGACAGGTATGAAGACGTTCCGGGAGTAGGTGAGAACCCTTCTCATGAAGGCTATCCGAAATGAAAATAGGAAGATGGAGTGCGAGGGGATCTCAGCGCCTCAGCTCCACCAGCTTCAGCTTGTTTCCTATCTCGCACTCTTCGGGGGCCTCGCCGACGAGGTCGACGATGGTGCACCGGTCCCCCTCCTTCAGGCCGACGGGGTGGCAGAGCTCGTACATGGTGCACTCATACCTCTCGCACTTGGGCGGTTCGAGGACGGTCTTCGACCCGGCGAAGGCCTTCCTCGCGTCGATGGCGGCGATGATGGGGCTCTCGGTCACCTCCACCGCCCGGACCCCCGCTTCGTGGATGGGACATTCGTGGATCAGCTCTCCGCGGATCCCCAGGATCCTGTACCTCCTCCCCGACTCGAGGTTGGTGCAGGTGTTCCTCAGCTTGCAGGTCTCGCATTCCGGAGAGGGGGCGTTGAAGATGAACTCCATCCCTATCGTCGCGAGCTTAGTTCCTATCAGGGTGATCTGTGTTGCTGCTTCGGACATGGTATTCGCCTCAATATGATAATTATATTATTTTTGTCTTTTTGGCTGCCGCGGCTGCGGCCTCTCGGGTGAGCCCCGAGCCGAGGATGGTGTAACGCTCGGGCCGGATGGTGTGGGCGGAGGTTAGGGCCTCGATCACCGCCTCCTCCCCGAGGCCGATCTCGGCGGCCGAGGTCGGCGCCCCCACCTTCTCCAGGGCATCCCGGATCATCTTCCAGTCGCCGCCGTGGAGGTACATCGCAACTATGGTCCCAAGGCCGCAGAGCTCGCCGTGGAGGGCCCGTCCCGGCTCGATCCTGTTTATGGCGTGGGCGAACTTGTGCTCAGAGCCGCTGGCGGGGCGCGATGATCCTGCGATGGACATGGCGACGCCGCTGGATATGAGGGCCTTGACGACGATCCTCGCCGACTCCTCGAGCCCCGGCTTCAACTCCGAGGAGGTCTCGACGATCATCCTCGCCGTCATCTCCGAGAGGGCGGAGGCGTACTCGCTGTACTCCTCCCCCCGGAGGCGGTGGGCGAGCTTCCAGTCCCTGACGGCGGTGATGTTCGAGATTATGTCCCCGCATCCGGCGGCGAGGAGCCTCTTAGGCGCCTGGGAGATGATGGAGGTGTCGGCCACTATCCCGAAGGGGGCTTGGGCCGAGACGGAGGTCGTCTCGCCGTCGATGGTGAGGGAGGCCTGGGCGGAGCAGATCCCGTCGTGGGAGGCGGCGGTGGGGATGGAGACGAAGTGGACGCCAGCCCTGACGGAGGCGAGCTTGGCGATGTCTATCGACCTCCCTCCGCCGACCCCAATGAGAAAGCCCGCCCTCATATCCGCCGCCAGCCGTTCGGCCCGCTCGACCTCTTCGAGTTTTGAATATTTTGTGATCATGAGGTCTGTTTCAAAGCCGCCTTCTTCCAACCGCCGAGAGATCTCTCCGCCGACGAGCTCGCAGGTTCTGGGGCCCGTGACGATGAGGGCTCCGCCCGCGAGTTTGAGGTCTCTGCAGACTTCAGCCACCTCTCCAGCGACGCCGCTGCCGACCACCACCAGCCGAGGAAGCTCCATCCATTTGGATCTGCTCAACGGTCTCACCTAGCTGAGATAAAATTCGTACCTCTACGAATATAAACGCTCGCAAAAGCGCCCCATCATCCACTGGGGATCGGTCCGACGAAATTTGAAAGGAGTTATGGGAACTGACGGGATGATGAGGAGATGGACCTGGACCAGGTTGCGACTTAGGAAAAATTTTTCTTCAATCCTTCCGGAGGCTCTTCAGAACGGAGAGGACCTGCTCCCGGTACCTGTTCACCTCGGCGCTGGTCCTGACCCGGGGCCGAGGGATCTCGACGTCGATGATCTCGCTGATCTGGCCGGGGCGGGCAGACATGATCATCACCCTGTCGGCGAGGTAGATCGCCTCGTCGACGCTGTGGGTGACGAAGATGACCGTCTTCTGCTGCTCCTGCCAGATCCGGAGGAGCTCCGATTGCATGACGTTCCGGGTCTGGGCGTCGAGGGCGCCGAAGGGCTCGTCCATGAAGAGGGCTTTGGGGTTGTTGACGAGGGCCCGGACGATGGCGACCCTCTGCTTCATCCCCCCCGAGAGCTCGTGGGGGTAGCTGTTCTCAAACCCCTCCAGGCCGACGGTCTTGAGGTACTGGCGGGCCTTCTCGTGCCGCTCCGCCTTCGGGACTCCTTTAAGCTCCAGACCGAAGGCGACGTTGTCGAGGATCGTCCTCCACGGAAAGAGGGAGTACTCCTGAAATACCATCCCCCGCTGGGGCCCCGGCCCCTCGATGGGGACGCCATCCAGCAAAACGGAGCCGCTCGTCGGCCTCTCGAGGCCGGCCATGATCCGGAGAAGGGTCGTCTTTCCGCATCCGGAGGGGCCGAGGAGGCAGATGAACTCCTTGTCGTCGACGGAGAGGTTGACGTCGCGGAGGGCCTCGAAGGTCTTCCCCTTCACCGAGAAGCTCTTCGAGAGGCCCTTGATCTCCAGGAGGGCGGTCATAGTGGCGGGGAGTAGGTCGGCGGAGGTATAAGGCTTTTCTGTCGGTTGCCGGTCCCGTCCACCAGCGGCCTCCGTCGACGATGGCGCGGGCGGTCTTCTAGGCCTTTGCTGCCTGACTCCTATCAGCCCCATCGCCAATCATCGCTCACCTCACCCCTGGACCTCCCCGTCGATCCCCAGAATGACGCTCCTCAAAGGCACCTCCCTTCCCGCCCTCCTCATAGCCTGCCGGACGAAGGCCTCCAGGTTTGAGCAGCAGGGGACCTCCATCTCCAAAACGGTGATATCCTCCACATTGTGGGCGGCGAGGATCGCGGCGAGCCGCTCGACGAAGCTCTCCCTCTCGTCGAGCTTCGGGCAGCCGATGAGGGTCGTCCTCCCTCTGATAAAATCCTGGTGAATCCGAGGCGAGGCGAAGGCGGTGCAGTCTCCTGCAATTAGAAGGCGCGCGCCGTCGAACGAAGGCGAGTCGACGTGAGCGAGGCGCATCTGGACCGGCCAGTTGGAGAGCTCCGGCTGGATGGCGGCGGCCGCCGGCTCCGAAGCCGGGGCGCGGTTCTGCCTTCCTGCAAGCTTCGAGGAGCCGAGCCTTCCCGCCCCCTTCCCCCTCAGGGCCATCGGGCAGCTGCCCTCCCCTTCGCCCGGGCCGCCCTCATCCTCGCAGCCCATCGATTGTCCCGGTGATCGAGCTCGGTGGGCCGATTCGACCGCCGCCTTCGCCGCCAGCTCATCGAACTCCTCCGCCTCCCGCTCCTCCATCGAGAGGGCGCCCGTCGGGCAGTTGCCGATGCAGGCGCCGAGGCCGTCGCAGAGGCTCTCCCGGACGACCTTCGCCTTTCCGCCGATGATCTCGATGGCGTTCTCGGGACAGGCGAGGACGCAGTTTCCGCACCCGTCGCAGAGGGCCTCGTCGATCTTTATGATCTTCCTTATGACCACCTTCATCCACCCCTAGCCGACGCCAGTATTCGGCTCACCAGATCCATCTCCACAAGTATATACGTCGACGACTCAAATAAGCTTCGAAGAAGATTTCGATAGCTTTCGTGGAGGATAAAAAGATGAAGATAGTCGAGGTGGAGAGGGCCGAGAGGGCGCCAAACCCCCACGGGGTCGATGCGAGGATGATCAGCGATACGGAATCAGCCCAGGTGGTCCACATCACCCTCGCGCCCGGCGAATCCCTCAAGAAGCACGTCACCCCCGTCGACGTCGTCTTCTACGTCCTGGAGGGGAGGGGCATCGTCGAGATCGGGGACGAGAAGAGGGAGGTCATTGCCGACTCCCTGGTGGAGAGCCCGGCGAAGATCCCCCACCGCTGGACTAACGCGGGCGATGGAAGGCTCCGGGTCCTCGTCGTCAAGACCCCGAGGTCGACGGAGCCGACCCGGATCCTGTGAGGGTGGTCCTGGGGCCCCGGCGATCCGGCCCCCGAGAGCCTTTTTAACCCACAGGCCGACCTGACGGACCGACGAGGTCGTAAGATTCGGATCTACGACTTATCTGCCTTATCGGACTTTTCAAACTCCTGCTGGACGTCGCAGCCGAGCTTTCCGATGGCGTCGGACCTGCACTGTCGGCAGTGCCTCATCTGCTTCATCACCTTGGCGAGCTCGTCCTGGACCGCCCTCTTCTCAGCCGGGGTCGGAGGCGACAGGTGGGAGAACCGATACTGAGGTATCAGGGGCATCACGTTCTGGATGTATACCCCGAGCGTCTTGATCCTCTTTGTGATATCCATGATGTGGCCGTCGTTGATCGTCGGTATCAGGACGGTGTTCACCTTGACGATCATCTTCCTTTTCACCGCCTCCTCCAGGCCCCTCAGCTGGTGGTCGAGGAGGAGCTCGGCCGCCTCCAGGCCTGTGTACTTCTTGCCGGCGTAGATGACGTGCTCGTAGATCTCCTTTCCGATATTGGGGTCGACGGCGTTGAGGGTGACGGTGACGTTGCTGACCCCCAGGCTGTCGAGCCGGTCGATCTCGTCGGGGAGGAGGAGGCCGTTGGTGCTGACGCATAAGATGAGCTTCGTATACTTCTCCCCCACCAGTCTGAAGGTCTCGAAGGTCGCCTCGTTATAGAGGGGTTCGCCGGGGCCCGCCACCGCCACCACCTTGATGTAGTGGAGCTTCTCCATCACCTCGTCGACCCGCTGGAGCGCCTCCTCCGGCGTAAGAACCTGGCTAGTCACCCCGGGCCTCGTCTCGTTGACGCAGTCGAAGTCCCGGATGCAGTAGTTGCACTGGATGTTGCATCGAGGGGCGACGGCGAGGTGCATCCTGCCGAACCGGTGGCAGGCCTTCTCGCTGAAGCAGGGATGCTCCTGGATCCTCCTCAGCTGCTCTGGGTCCCAGGGAACCTCCTGGTCGCCGACCTTGGCGGTGGGATAGGCATTCTCGCTCATGATCACGAACTCCAAAGATCCTTTCGGCCCTTCTTCTCTAAAAGGGTATCTGAAGGACTGAAAGGGCGTCTGACCCCCATGAGGCGGAGGCCCCTCGCGCCTCGACGGATCCCCCGGATGGGCCAAAAATCTTATCCCGCTGGGGTGCGTCGGGTATCCCCATGTCTGGCAAAGACGGCCGATGGGTGATCTGGCCCGCCTCCATCGACGCCGAGAGGTCGAGGAGCCAGGGGAGGTCTGTATCGAGGCGCGACGCCGTCGAGAAGCCCACCGTCGACGAGATCCTCGTCGCCGCCTTGGAGATGGGGCTCCAGGCGGAGGCGGAGAGGGATAAGCATTACCCTAAGGAGTGGTGGGAGAAGCCCGGCAGGGTCCGGGTCCAGAAGAAGGGGCCAAAGGCCGCCATGGTGAAAGAGATCGCCACCAGGATCCGAAAGCGACGAGGCTGATCCTGGGCGGGGGGCCGGAGGCGGAGTAGACCCATCCAAAAGCGCCCGTCGCAAACCCGAGGGTTCGTCACCTGGGCCGGACCTCACCGGTCCTGGGCGGTCTCCACCTCTTCTACAATCTCCTTTCCCGCCACTACCTCGTCGATGCTGTGGATGACGCCACCGAAGTCCTCTATCACCGACTCCACGGCCAGGTAATCTATCTTGTCACCCTTGATGGTGATCTTGATCGTCTCGGTCTGCTGGTCCACCTCAGAGAGGCTCAAATTAACCCCCGTTATCCCGCCGAGCTTGCTCAAAGCCTCGGCTAACTCGAGAATGGTGGGGACATGGGGCTTCAATACGTCCAGTACCAAACGTCTGATGGCGGTAGTCATCGAAAACTCCCGAAATGATCTTGGGCGGGCCAAGTTTCGAGGCAATACTTAATAATGTTTGTGATTCCAGGAAACCTCATGATCGACCTTCACACTCACACCGTCTTCAGCGACGGCGAGCTGATCCCTTCCGAGCTGGTCCGGAGGGCCGAGATGAAGGGGTGCCGTGCCCTGGGGATCACCGATCACGTCGACTTCACCAACGTCGAGTTCGTCATCAACCAGGTCTCGAAGGTCAAGGCGCTGGAGGACGTCCTGGAGATGAGGATCCTCGCCGGCGTCGAGCTGACCCACGTCCCCCCGGCGAAGATGGAGCGGCTGGCGACCCTCGCCCGCAGGCTCGGAGCCGACCTCGTCGTCGTCCACGGGGAGACGGTCGTCGAGCCGGTGGCCCCGGGGACGAACCGCAGAGCGATAGATATCGGGGTCGATATCCTCGCCCATCCAGGCTTCATCACCCCCCAGGAGGTGGATCTGGCTAGGGATAACGGCGTCTGCCTCGAGCTGACCGCCCGCCACGGCCACAACATGACGAACGGCCACGTCGCCCGCCTCGCCCTGGAGGCGGGGGCGAAGATCGTCGTCGACACCGACGCCCACGCCCCCGAGGACCTGATCGACCGCGGGAGGGCTATCGAGATCGCCCGGGGGGCGGGGCTCACCCTGGAGCAGGCGACGGATGTCGTCGACCACCACGCCATCATCGACCTCTGAAGAAGAGATGGTACCTTGGACGTGGTGGCCGTCGACATATCGGGGAGGCACGCCGTGGCCGGAAGATACATCATGGTCTCCGCCTCGGTGGCGGCGAGGATATCCCCGGAGGGGATCGAGAGGACGAGGAGGATTAGGCTCGTCCCCCGGGTGGCGGATTCGGTGGATATGGAGGTGGTGATCGACCTCATGGAGGAGTCGGTCCGGGGTCTCAACGGCGTCGTCCTCGCCGAGAGGGGCGATCTCTACAACCTCGAGCGGTGGAGGGTCGAGAGCATCCTGGGGCGGGGATTCAAGTACCCCGAGTCTCGGGGGGAGAGGAGGGCGATGGAGCTCGCCCACCACGCCTCCTTCGCCGGCCGGAGGCTGGCGCTGAGGCTGATGGAGGAGGGGTCGGAGTCTTTGTAGAGATGACGGCGGGAGGTCCATGAGGCGGGAGAAGACGGCGGTCCTCCTCTTCCGGGAGGACCCGAGGGAACCCCTCCGCCCCGAGGAGGTGACTGAGCTCCGGGGGCTCGCCGAGGCTGCGGGCTACGCCGTCCTCGCCGAGGTATTCCAGCGGAGGGGGAGGGACCGGAGGTTTCAGCTCGGGAGGGGGAAGATCGTCGAGGCCGCCTCCTACGGGCCGGAGAAGCTGATCTTCAACGAGCCCCTCAGCCCCGGCCAGATCTTCAACATAGGAAAGGAGTTCGAGCTTTTGGCGATGGACCGGTTCAACCTGATCCTGGAGATCTTCGCCTCCCGGGCCTCCACCCGGGAGGCGAAGCTCCAGGTGGAGCTCGCCCGCCTCTCCTACGAGGCCCCCTTCGTCCGGACGATAGAGTCCCTCAAGAAGCTGAGCGAGCGGCCAGGCTACCGGGGCTCTGGAAGCTATGACGTCTCGATGTACCGGGACATCAAGGGGAGGATGGCGAAGATAAGGGCTGAGCTGAGGGGGGTGGAGGAGACGGGGGTCCGCCGGAGGGAGCGGCGTCGGGAGTTCGGGTTCGATCTGGTGGCCCTGGCCGGCTACACCAACGCCGGGAAGAGCACCCTATTCAACCGCCTCGCCGAGGAGGCGGTCGCCGCCAAAGATCAGCCCTTCACCACCCTCTCGCCTACGACCCGGGCGGTGGCGGCAGGCGATCGACGATTCCTCCTCACCGACACCGTGGGGTTCATCGACGACCTTCCCCTCTTCCTGATCAAGGCCTTCCGGTCGACCCTGGCGGAGATCGTCGAAGCGGATCTCGTCCTGCTGGTGGTGGACCTATCCGACCCCCCTGAGGTCCTGAGGGAGAGGGTAGCCTCCTGCCACGATGCCCTCTGGGACTCTGGCTGCTACGCACCAATCGTCTCGGTCCTGAACAAGGTCGATCGGATCACGCTGGAGGAGGCCGCGGAAAGGTGCGAGCTGCTGAAGGACCTCGCCCCCAGCCCCGTCCTCGTCTCCGCTCGGGAGGGGCTGGGCCTCGATCGCCTCCTCGAGCTGATACTCGAGCGGCTCCCGCCCCTGGAGGAGTTCATCGTCTGCCTCCCGGCGTCGGAGGCGGGGATGGGGCAGCTCTCCCGCCTCTACGATGTGGCGGAGCCGCTGGAGGTGAGGTACGGGGAGGAGGTCGAGGTCCTCCTGCGGGGGAGGCGGGAGATCGTGGCAAAGGCCCTGAAGGGTGCTGAAAGGCAGGTTCCAGAGACCGATCCAGAGCATGGGACCGAGGCTGAGCCCAAATCCGAGGCAGAGGCGGATCTTGAGCCTTTGCCTCATGAGGTGGGGGTGACAAAGGGGTGACGAAGAACCATGGAGGGGTGAAGGAACCGGCTGATCTATTCAGGGAGAGGTTCAGGCTGAAGGAGACGATCGTCACCATCACCTTCCAGGAGCGGTCCCACGTCGAGGCGGCGAAGGAGGAGGTCATCGTCCAGCGGGCCCTCCTCGAGGAGTTCATCCGGGCCGATCCCTTCTTCCTCGTCACCCTGGAGCCCTACGACTGCTCCATCGACGGGGCGCCTGAGATCGTCCGGGAGATGGTGAGGGCTGGCCGAGCCGTCGGGATCGGCCCCATGAGCGCCGTCGCCGGGACGATCGCAAGATTCGTCCTGGGGGCGATGATGAGAGCGGGGGCGACCCACGCCATCGTCGACAATGGCGGGGACGTCGCCCTCATCGCCGACCGACCCGTCCTGATGGGGATCTACGCCGGGACCTCGCCTTTGAGGGACCTGGCCCTCACGATCCCGCCTCGGGAGAAGCCGCTGGGGATCTGCACCAGCAGCGGGACCGTCGGCCCCTCCATAAGCTTCGGCTATGCCGACGCGGCCGTCGCCATCTCCGATGACATCTCCCTCGCGGACGCCGCGGCGACGGCCCTCGGGAACGCCGTCGGATTGGCATCACCACTGGCCGACTCCTTCCAATCGGTGGCGGTCCCGGGGATCGAGGGCGCCCTCGTCATCCGGGGGGAGGAGATGGCGCTCTGGGGGGAGGTTCCGCCGCTCCGGAGAGCGAGCCTGCGGCCCGAGCTGATCACGAGGGCTTAAAAGAGAAATCAAACGATGAGCTTTCTCGCGTGAAGGTCCATCAAACGCGGATAATTGATCTACTTCGCGATGCGTTCTCGGACTTCTTCGAATTCGTCGAGGAGGTAGTATACTTCGACTCCGGACCTCCTGGCACTTTCAACCTGATGTTTATCGTTTGAGACGAGAAATGTTTCTTCAAGCTTTGCAGCAGCTACGTAAAAAGAATCGATCGCCATTGATCCGGTCAGAACGGCAACACTATAGGCCATATCAAAAAGTTCCGATGCTTCAATGAAGTTCATGTTGGAGAAGATCTCCTCGGCCAGAGCTGTCGCCTCTTCCTTCTTGAGCCTTCTGACGAGCTGGCCGATCATCTCAATCTTGAATGCGTCAGGCTCGAAGATTGGAACGCCATCTTCCTCCATCAAGGTGAAGAGGCCGTCGGCGATGGCAGTCCTATCGGAGCGATAATCGAAGAACAGATCCAGGAAGACCGATGTATCGACGACGATCATCGTCTCTCATCGACGAACTCTTTGAGCAGGTCCTCGTCGACCTTCCTCCTGTGCCTCCTGGCAGCCTCCAGGATACCTCCCGGCTTTATCACCACGAAGGCCTCCGTTCCCTCCTTCAGCTTCACATCTCCCAGCGGTCTGAAGACTCCTCCCTCATAGACGACCTCAATCTTCTTATCGGCCTTAGCGGTGTAGACTGCGCCCATCGTTCAGACCCCAGGTTATATGGGAAGTTGAAGGATATATAGCCCTCTCTTATCCATGTCGGATAGAGGTCGATCTCAATATTTTCTCTTCGTACGGCCCTGGGGTGGCAGTGGATCGACCACGGCGCAGTATCCGGAGCGCTTCCCTCTTATCCAGGAGGGGCGATTCTTTCCCCGTCGCCAGAATCCTTTTAACATATTAAACCATAATCGACGCAATATGGCTGCAACAAAATCGAAGGGGCACGTTATGGGCTCGAAGATACCCGCCACCGAGTTTGAGAAGATCCAGCGATTGGTGGAGGCTGGGGTCTATCTAAATACATCCGATTTTGTGAGAGATGCAATAAGAGATAAGCTCGCATCCATCAAGGTGATCAAATATCGGGATGTGGATTACAAGACCGCAAAGAAAGAGGTTTCAGGGTACTTCCAGTCCAGGGGTGAAGCTTACCCCTCCGACGCCAGCGAAGACCTGGAGCTGGACTACGACCTCGTCTGGGAGATCACCGAAGAGCTCCGACGGGAGGGGCGGCTGGAGGTCATCTGATGGAAGGCCGCGAGGTGGGAGACGCCATCAGAGGGGCGAGGATATATGCTGAGGCGAGGAAGATCAGCGATCCGGTCGTCATAGTAAAAACAGGGCGGCACAAGGCCCAGCGAGTCATCTTATCAGAGAACGCCGTGGCGAGGGTCGAGAAGAAGCTTAGGTGGATTGCGTGACCGAAGGCGCAGGGCACCGGCTCACCGATCGCCGCCAGGAAGTAGATCTCGAAGAAACCTCTGACCTGCCTCTTCGAGATCGCCATCCAACGAAAATCCCAGGCTCCGAACCCTAATTTTGCCGATCGTCACGTCCAAGTCTAGGGGCTTGGGATAGATCAGCACCGCCTCATCGCAGTCTCTGGTGGCTGCGTAGGTCACCACCTGGCTGATGTCGTCGTTTCCTGGATGGTCCGGGGCTTTGTATTTGGTGTCGAGGACGAAGAGCGCCTTCTGCGAGTCTCTATCGTAGACCACAAGATCGATGTCGAACCTGACCCTCCCCCCTCGGCCGATGACGACCTCCTCATGGGGTCTGACCACAAAATCCGGCGGCATCTTCGCTTTCAGCCATTCGGCGACGAAGAGCTCGTAGAGCCGGGCCATATCCACCAGGAAGGGGACCATCGTCCGGCCTCCGATCCGGTGAGACGGTCCGCTCTGCTCCAAAAAGAAGCGGCATAGGGCGTGCATGGGCTGATAGTCCTCGTTCAGGCGGCTGTAAAGCCGGCCAGCGCAATCCCCGGGGTCGCACGGAATCGGGGTTGTCAAGCCCCTAAGTGACTGATATGCCCTCCGGACCTGGGGGAGGGATCGCTCGGTGCAGACGCCGCTCTGGAGGATTCGCCGGAGGGTCCAGGCGAGGATCTGGTTATCCTCGACGTCGGAGGTGTGCTCTTCGTAGGAGCACTCTGGCTTCACCACCCATGGTTTCTGGCAGCTCTTCCGGAGGTCGAAGCGGCCGCGGACGTAGGGGATTTTGTCTCTTCGGGGCTGATAAGATCTGAAGAAGCCCTTCCGCCCCCGGTCGAGGACCCGGAGGGCTAGGAAGTTGGCCAGGGTCTCATAGAACTCTTCGAGAGAGTCGCAGTCCGTTAAGCCATCGAGAAACTTGAGGCTCTTCCTATTGAGCCAGTAGGCGTACTCCAGCATCCCGAATAGGTTCTTTATATCCACCTTCGGCAATAGGGCGATCTCCAGCTCAGGGGTCAGAGGTATCTGACCCGCCCAGCCGGTTGGAGTCAAGCACCACTGATTGCCGTTCTTGAAGGACGGCTCATCTATTGAGATCTGGCTCCCATAGCTCTCCCATATCTTCAGACCAAGCTCTTCGGAGATCTCGACTTTGGGAAACCTCCGGGTCTCGTACTCTTTCAGCTCGATCCTCCGAATTTCGTTTGATCTCATGGAGCGATCTCTCCGCGCACCTTATCCCACCGGAACTCTTCGGCCTTATCGGTCCTGTCGAAGAAGTACTCGTCGAGGTAGGGCTCGACCTCCATCCTCCAGATGTCCTCGATCTCCTCGGCGAGGTCTTTTCGGAGGAAGAAGGATATCCCGACTTCATAGTGGGGGTCATTGACCTGGGCGTTCAGGCGGCGTAAGACCCCAATCAGCCCCTCCACGGGAAAGCCCGTATTCCGACTTTGGTGATACTTGCGCAGCACCTCGTGATTGGGCAGGAGCCGCAGGAAGGCGAAGCGCCGCCGGAGGGCGTGATCCACCAATGCGATGGAACGGTCAGCGGTGTTCATCGTCCCGATGATGAGGACGTTTTTGGGGATCCTGAGCCTTCTGCCTCCGGCTAGGGGGATCGAACGGCTCCGGTATTCGAGGAGGTACATCAACTCCCCGAAGACCTGGGAGAGGTTGGCGCGGTTGATCTCGTCGATGATCAGAACGCAGGTCCCTCGCCTAGAATCGGCCCTCTCGCAGAAATCGAGGAACCGCCCCGGGACGAGGGGGTACCTCAGGCCGCCGTCGTCGTCCGACTGGGGCCTTATCCCCTGGATGAAGTCCTCGTAGGCGTAGGCGGGATGGAACTGGACGAGGTCGACGAAGCCATCTCCCCCGCCGATGAGGTGTCTTGCGAGATGCTCGGCGACGTAAGTCTTCCCCGTCCCCGGCGGTCCGTAGAGGACGGCCTGTCCCTTTCGTCTGATGGCTCGGACCCAGCGCTCTAAGGTTTCGAGATCGAAGCCGGTATCTTCGGCGAGTTGGAGTAAGGAGTATACTTCATTTTCATAAGGCATTTCATCATATATTAATGCGTTAAGAGCTTCTGCCTCTTCCTTCGTTACTATGAAGTTCGTCCCTTGAGGTCGCCTGATTATCTGCATCAATCCAAGTGTAGGATGATCGATAAGGTCGTCTCGCCTAATCCTTTCAGGCAGTATATGGTCTATGCGAAGATCGACCCACTGCTGTGTTCCCTCCTCCTTCTTTTTATCGCTGATGAATTCTTCATCAACTTCCGACATGTAATATGGATCAGATATCACCGTCGCAACTGCAAGAATGCCGGCATCTTTCCCCGATGTCCAGAGATAAGCTACATCACCGGTTTGGATTCGATTTGCGTATTGATTAACTGTCCAGTTAAAATTATCTAGATCTTCTTCTTTTATCCCTTCAAGGTTCTTCTCCAGATCAAAATACTTAGGATTAGACTGAAAGATCCAATAGGATCTGTTCAATTCAGGTTCATCAAGTTTGGAAAGCTGAATTTGAGGACTGAATGTGCTGTTTAAAATTCTCTCAAACTTTTCACGGTCGAGTTCGATCAGAGTTCTGCGCCAACCCCCTTCTTTAACCAGCCGTGGCTTAAGATCATCCCATTTCACCGGCAGTCTGTGCCCAAAGTCCTCGTCATTAACGAAATAGTACGGTCCTACGACGGTACCTATGCCCAACACCGTATTGGTTCCGCGATTGGCGACAATTCGATCGCCTTTTTTGATATTATGTGCGAATTTCCATAGCTGTTCAAGTCCGGCCTTGCTCCAGCCTTCATATTGGGAATCGAGTATGCTTCGTTTGGACTCAAACTCAGATTTGCTAAGCCTTGAGACGTCGCCTATATCATCCCATCCCATAGCGATAAAACCATTATCGCGACAATCTCTCCACTGCCAAGCATCTTCGCCTGGAGCTATCTTCCAGTAGCGTATGACACTATTTTCACCGATAATATTCATCTCGCTCATTCAAACAACGCCCGGATCTCTCTGGCTCTGTGGGTAAAAAAAGTTTCTCATCTGGGGAAGGACAAAATGGAGCGAAAGGCGTCGGACGCCATAATACCACGGCATCTCCGCCGCCCCTCCCCCCCACTCTGCTAGTTATTTAAATCATAAGAAACCAATAAAGCCCGGGGTCATATAGCAGACTATCACCACCTCTCTTTCGGGGGGAGATCTGCGGTCGAGGATCAGAGATGAAAAGAGATGGACGCCTCCTCAGGATAGGAGGCGCATCCCACCCGGGGTTCATAGTCAGATCAGGAGAGAGCTCATATGGGCATCGATGAAAAGAACCGCTGGCATTCTCTCAGCATTGAAGAGGTCTTCGAGCGGCTGGGGTCGGGGGAGGGGGGCCTCACCACCCCCGAGGCGACGAGGAGGCTCGATGAGCACGGCCCAAACGAGCTCGAAGAGGGGAAGGGGCAGGGGGGGCTCTCCCTCCTCATCGAGCAGGTCAATAACCCCCTCATTGCGGTTTTGGCCCTGGCGGCGATCATATCCCTCCTGGCGAACAAGAGGATCGACGCCATCGTCATCTTCGCCGTCATCTGCATAAACACCTTCCTCGGCTTTTACAAGGAGTACAAGGCCGAGGAGGCGATCCTCGCCCTCCAGTCCCAGGCCTCCCCCGAGGCGAGGGTGCTCCGGGACTGCCCCGTGGACGGGCCGTGCCAAGAGACCCGGATCAAGGCGAGGGAGCTAGTCCCCGGCGACGTCATCCTCCTGGAGGCGGGGGCGAAGGTCCCCGCCGACGCCCGGATAATGGAGGCCGCAAACCTAGAGGCGGACGAGTCGATGCTCACCGGGGAGTCGGTCCCGGCGAGGAAGAAGGCTGACTCCCTCGCCGGAGACCTCTCCATCGGCGACCGGGAGAACGTCCTCTTCGCCGGGACGATCGTAACCCAGGGGAGGGCGAAGGCCCTCGTCTTCTCGACGGGGATGGCCACCGAGATGGGAAAGATCGCCGGGATGATCACCAGGACCGGGAAGACCGCCACCCCCCTCAAGGGCCGGACCCTAGACCTGAGCAAGAAGCTGATGATCCTCGCCCTGGTAGCCAGCAGCGTCACCCTGGTGGCGGGGCTTCTCAGGGGCTTTGAGTTCATCGAGCTCGCCCTCTTCACCCTGGCGATGGCGGTCTCGGCGATCCCCGAGGGGCTCCCGGCGGTGATAACCGTCACCCTGGCCGTGGGCGTCAGCCGGATGGCGGAGAGGAACGCCATCATCCGGAAGCTCGACGCCGTCGAGGCCCTCGGCTCCGTCACCGCCATCTGCACCGACAAAACCGGGACCCTCACCACCAACCAGATGACCGTCCAGAAGATCTTCCTGGGGAGGGGCATGGTGGACGTCTCGGGCGCCGGCTTCCGCCCTGAGGGAGAGTTTCAGATCGAAGGCCGACGGATCGACGCCGCCAGGGATCCGGACCTATCCGCCTTCTTGCGGATCGCGGCCCTCTGCAACGACTCCGTCCTCAAGGCCTCGGAGGACGGGGAAGGCGAGAGGTGGGAGATCCTGGGAGATCCCACCGAAGGGGCCCTGATCGTCGTCTCGGCGAAGGCCGGCCTGGACCGGGATCGGCTCGCAGAAGCCCATCCCAGGATCGACGAGATACCCTTCGACTCCAGCAAAAAGTACATGGCCACCATCCACAGGACGCCGGAAGGGCGGGCGGTCGCCTACCTCAAGGGCGCCCCCGAGGTGATCCTGGGCTTCTCCTCCGAGATCCTCGTCGACGGCCAACTTGAGAGGATGGACGAGAGCTGGAAGGAGGATCTCCTCAAGGCGAGCGGCGGCATGGCCGCGGGGGCCCTGAGGGTCCTGGCCATGGCCTATCGAGAGCTGGACGAGGCCGGGATCGGGTCCTTCAAGGAGTCGGTTCCCGAAGGCCTAGTCTTCGCCGGCTTCTCCGGGATGATAGATCCCCCGAGGCCGGAGGCGATAACCTCCATCGCCCTCTGCAAACGGGCCGGTATCAAGGTGATGATGGCCACCGGCGACCATAAAATCACTGCCGAGGCGATCGCAAAGGAGATCGGGATCGCCTCGGAGGGATCGGTGACCCTCACCGGCTCCGACCTAGAAGAGATGGACTCCGCCGCCCTGGAGGAGGTGATAGAGGATGTCGCCGTCTTCGCTCGGGTCTCCCCCGAGCACAAGTTCAGGATCGTCGAGGCCCTGAGGAGGCGGGGGCACATCGTGGCGATGACCGGCGACGGGGCAAACGACGCCCCCGCCCTCAAGTCGGCGGAGGTGGGGATCGCCATGGGGATCGCTGGGACGGACGTCACCAAGGAGACAGCGGAGATGATCCTCACCGACGACAACTTCAGGAGCATCGTCAGCGCCGTCGAGGAGGGCCGGGTGATCTTCGAGAACATCAGGAAGGTCGTCAAGTACCTCATCAGCACCAACGCCGGCGAGATTCTGACGATCATCACCGCCATCACCATCCTTATGATCAACACCCTCATCTTCACCCCCGTCCAGATCCTCTGGGTGAACCTGGTCACCGACGGCCTGATGGGGATAAGCCTCGCCATGGAGCCGAAGGAGAGGAATATCATGGATCAGCCGCCGAGGAGGCCGAAAGAGAAGATCATCAACCGGGAGATCCTCCAGAACGTAATCTTCGTGGCTATATTCATGGCCGCAGGAACCCTCTTCGTATTCACCAGGGAATGGAACGGCGGCGAGATCTTCAGGGCCCAGACGATGGGGTTCACCACCATGGCGATGTTCCAGGTCTTCAACGCCCTCAACTGCAGGTCGAGGACCAATTCCATCTTCAGGATGGGGTTCTTCTCCAACAGATATCTCCTCGGAGCCGTCGTCCTATCTCTGGCCCTCCAGATCCTGGTGACCGTCGTCCCCATATTCCAGGTCGCCCTCGGGACGGTAGCCCTCTCCCTTGAAGACTGGGCGATGATCTTCCTGGTCTCCAGCACCGTCCTCTTCGGCGACGAATTGAGAAAGCTGGTGGCGAGGAGGATCGGCGGTTAGGCGCGTGGCAGAGGGGAGGGGATACCGTTCGGCTCGCCGCCATGGGACGAGGCGGTCGCCGATCTCTTCCCTCAACCAGGTGGGGAGCAGGAGTTCGCCTCCATCCGATCCATGAATTTGAGGCGGCGGCTCCAGGCTCGAAAAGAGGGTATAATCAAAATTAGTTTTGTCTGATGAAGACGGCTCGGGGGGCCATCTATTTATCCCCCTCCCGCATAACCCCCAGCGACATGGAGGGAGTTTGACGGAAGATGACATCTTCAAGGACCTGGGGATAACCCCCTTTCGGAGGCTCGCCAGCAGCGGGAGGCCCGCGCCGCACCTATCCCTCAGGTTCGACTCCCACCTCTTCTCGATAGACACCAGCCGATCGCCCAAAAGCTGTGTCCAGCCCGACGCATACCTCATCACCCACGCCCACAGCGACCACTACGGCAAGTCGGCGATGATCTCGCCGGAGGCGGTGGCGTCCCGGGAGACGGCCCGGGCCCTGGAGATCAGACACGAGCGGAGGTACGAGGGGCGGACCTTTCCGGTCGGCGGGTCCATCCTCGTCGACGATCTGGAGGTCGTGACCTACTCCACCGGCCACACCATCGGCTCCGTCGCCTTCGGCTGGGAGACGGAATCGGGGGTGCGGGTCCTCGTCACCGGGGACGTCAAGAACTACGAGCATCTGCCCAAATGCGACCTCCTGGTGACGGAGGCGAACTACGGCGACCCCTGGGACCCAGCCTGCCGGTTCGAGGACGACATCGTCGGCTTCGGCGATGCGGTGGAGGCCGGAGCCACCTTCGGAGCCTATGCCTTCGGGAAGGCCCAGAGGGCGGTCTCCCTCATCCGGGCCCTCGGCTGCAAAGACCCCATCGGGATGGACGGAAAGAGCCTCGCCCTCACCCGGGAGCTCCTCCCCGACTTCGGCCCCTTCTCGCCGGCGGAGGAGAACGGGGCCGAACTGAACGTCGTCACCCCCTGGGACCTCCCCAATTCGAGGTCGAAGAGGAAGTACGTCCTCACCGGGAGGAGCGACCTCCCCTTCGCCCAGATCAGGATCAGCGACCACCTCGACTTCAAGGGGCTGATGAGGATGGTGGAGCGGATATCCCCGAAGGCCGCCCTGATATATCACCCCGAGGGGAGGAGGGCGAACATGATGGCCCACCACCTCCGGGAGCTGGGGATGGCCTCGATATCCGTCAGCGAGATCGAGGACTCTTTTTAGATCATTTGGGGCTCGCGAGAACGGCTCAGATGAGGGCTACAAAAGAAGATGGCTGTATAGCTTGCTTTTTCGTAGGGGGCACATCGGCCAGGTCAGAGGTAGTACGTCAGAAGCGGCACCATCAGGACCCCCATGGCGTGGGTCTTCCTCACTCCGGCGAAGGGGGCCATCAGGCCGACGACCGTCGAGACGAGATATAGGAAGAGGCCGAAGGTGCCGGTGAAGGCGTAGGTCAGGGCCGTAAGAAGGGCGAGGACGGCGATGCAGAGCCTCCTGTAGTTGAGCCGTCTCACGAACTCCGCCGCCGCCCTCCCCGCCGCGAGGGTGGCGAGGTATGATAGGATCGACACGAAGACGACGACCGTCACCATGAAGAGGAGGAGTCGGCCGTCCAGCTCCACCAGCTCCTCGATGGCGACGGCTGCCCCGGACCGGGGCCGCCCTACGACGAGGAGCGCCACCATGGTGAGGAGGGCGTTTGCTGTGTTCACCCCGGATACGGAGATGAGAAACTCCCGGCCTGAACAGTCCGACCCTAACCTGGTGGCGACGGTCGCCACCGCCGGGGTCACCCCCGGAACCCAGGCCACCACCGACCCTGCAAAACCCCCCAGGAAGGCGGCCTTGGAGATCGTCCTCGCCGGCATCTCGAAGGCCGTCTCCCGCTGGTCGGGGACCTCCGCCCGGGATCCGAGGCTGATCAGGAGCATCGAGGCTCCGAAGAGACCGCCCAGAAGGGGCATCAGAACCTCCGGCTGGAATCCCAGGGGCGACCGGGCGAGGTCCTGGTGGCCGAAGGCGAAGGTGCCGAGGAGGCCGCTCGTCAGGAAGAGGAGGAGGGCGATGAGCTTGTACTTGAGGGGGGCGAGGGACCCCTGCCCCTCTATCACCTCTCCCCGCTCCGTCAGGATCGTGACGGCGGCTATAGCCAGAAGGACGAGGCCGACGTGGTCCATGAAGGGGTCGTAGAACCTGCCGAAGAGGAGGGATAGGGGAACGATCAGGGCTAGGGCCACCAGGATCGAGGAGGCGCTCCCTAGGGCCGAGAGGCGGACCGCCTCGATCCCCCTCCCCTCGAGCATCATCTCGTGGCCGGGAAGAACGGCCAGGGCGGTATCGGCGTCCGGAGCTCCTATGAAGATCGATGGGATTATGTCGAGGAAGGTATGGGAGACGGAGGCGGCCAGAATCGCCGTCGCGAGGTCTAGGGGGTCCAGCCCCACGCGGAGGAGGGCGGGGGAGATGGCCAGGAGGAGAGCTGCAAAGTTATTCGAATGAAGGCCGGGGGTAAGGCCGCTGAAGATACCAAGGATGAAGCCCACAAACAACGATATGAGGAGGAGAATATCCATCATTTTCTGGAAGAGTATCGGTAATATGTATATAAAAAATTTTCTCTTCTCTCTCAGGGCTATCGGGAGGCTCCACTCCTCGACGGAGGGGGATGTGAAAACCCTTAAATACTCTTAATCAGGTGGTGGTAGCGATCCGCAGAGGGTGCGGAAGGCCGTCCCTCTCTGGCGCATGGACCTTATGGTCTGAACGCGGGCAACTTGCGCGCGTGAGTCGGCCCCCGTCGAGGGGGCTATGCGGAGGATTAATATGAAGAAGATCAAAAAGACAAACCCGAGATTGGTCGCCCTCATCGACGATCTCAAGGCCGCCACCCGAAACGACGGGTCGGCGATCTGGCGGGACGTGGCCAAGAGGCTGGAGAAGCCCAGGCGGAACTACGCCGCTGTAAACGTCAGCAAGATAAACAGGCACACCTCCCCCGATGACCTGGTCCTCGTCACGGGTAAGGTCCTGGGGTCGGGAGAGCTCGATCACAAGGTTACCGTGGCCGCCCTCCAGTTCAGCGAACAGGCTGCGTTGAAGATAAGGTCGGCCGGTGGCGAATGTCTCAGGATAGAAGAGCTGGTAGAAAAGCACCCGGAGGGTTCCGGAATAATTATTTTAAGGTGATCTGATGATTATCGACGCATCTGGGATGATCCTGGGACGTCTGTCCAGCCTCGCCGCTTCAGAGCTTCTCGCGGGAGAGGAGATATATATTGTAAATGCCGAGAAGGCCATAATCTCAGGTCGGAGGGAGAGCATCTACCGGGAGTACGAGGAGATGAAGAACAAGGGGTCCACCGAGAAGGGGCCTCACTATCCCAAGCGGCCCGAGAGGATCCTGAAGAGGACGGTCCGCGGAATGCTCCCCCACAAGACGAAGCGGGGTCGCGATGCCATGTCCAGGCTCAGGATTTATGTAGGAGTTCCTCCAGAACTCGAGGGCATGGAGATGGAGCGGCCAGAGGCTGCGAAGATGACGCGCCTGGGATCTGCCAAATACGTGGAACTTGGCGACGTAAGCCGGAAGTTCGGATCAAAATTCTGAGGGTTCAGCATGAAGATAACCAACTCATCGGGTAAAAATAGAACGGCGATCGCCAGGGCAACCCTGACCGAGGGGAAGGGGAGGGTCAGGATCAACAGCAAACCCCTGGAGATCCTTGAGCCGGTCCTCGTCAGGCAGAAGATCATGGAGCCCGTGATGATCGCCCAGGATAAGGTCTCGGGGATCGACATCGACGTCAAGGTTCGAGGAGGCGGGTTCATGGGTCAGGCCGCTGCCGTTAGGACCGCCATCGCCCGGGGCATCGTGGAGTGGACTGGGGACACCGCCCTCAAGGAGGTCTATATGGAGTACGACAGGTCTCTCCTCGTCAACGACCACCGGCAGAAGGAGCGAAAGAAGGTCGGCGGCCCCGGTGCAAGAGCCAAATATCAGAAGTCATACAGGTGAGTCTGCTTGATCCCTGTGCGATGTTTCACATGTGGAAACGTCATCTCTGATGTATGGGAGGAGTATAAGGAGCGCACCAAGTCTGAGCCACCGGGGAAGGTGATGGACGATCTGGGCATCGAAAGCTACTGCTGTCGTCGCATGCTCCTGACCCACGTGGAGATCGTTGACGTGCTTCGGCGGTATCAGTAAAAGGTTTGGGGTTGTGGGGTAGCCTGGTCCATCCCTCGGCGTTCGGGACGCCGTAACCTGAGTTCGAATCTCAGCAACCCCACCATTTGCCTTTCTTTTGAGGTGGCCACTTGAAGGATTCGATGGATGAAGAATATACGCGATATGAGCGCGCCAGAATAGTGGGGGCTCGAGCTTTACAGATCCTGATGGGCGCTCCGGTATTGATCAAGACCGAGTCCATAGACCCCCTCGAAATTGCCCTGGAAGAGATGAGATTGAGAGTTGTTCCCATCACCGTTAAACGGGACCGTAGAACCTCTAGGTAGGTGACATTTTTGGAAGATGAAGTTATAACCCCAGCTGAAGATTATGAGACCCTCATCCCCATAGACGAATATCTAGCGGCGGGGATCCACATAGGGACTCAGCAGAAGACCAAGAGCATGATGGATTACATATACAGGGTCAGGACCGACGGCCTCTACGTCCTCGACGTCCAGGCGACGGACAAGAGGATCAGGCTCGCGGCCAAGTTCCTGGCCAAGTACGACCCGAGCAAGATCCTGGTCGTCTCGGCAAGGCAGTACGGTCAGCGTCCTGCTACCATGTTCTCCAAGGCCGTCGGCGCCAAGGCTGTCGTCGGAAGGTTCATACCCAACACCATGACCAACCCCACCTTCTACGACTACGTCGAGCCGGACGTGGTGGTGGTCACCGACCCCTCCGGCGACAGCCAGGCGATCAATGAGGCGATCGATGTCGGGATTCCTGTAGTGGCATTGTGCGACACCAACAACCTCACCTCCAATGTCGATCTGGTGATCCCCACCAACAACAAAGGCCGGAAGGCCCTGACCCTCATCTACTGGCTCTTGGCCAAAGAGGTCCTCAAGGAGAGGGGCGAGGAAGATAGGTTCAGGTACTCAGTCTCAGACTTCGAGATGGAGTTTTGATCGATGAGAAGCCCAGCAGTGGCTGGCCAGTTCTACCCTCGTCACCCCGAGGAGCTGCTTCAGGAGCTGAAGGCCGCCTTCGGCGCCGCCACGCGCGGCGAGCCCCTTGCAATCCGGGGGGCGGTCGTACCCCACGCCGGATACATCTACTCCGGGGCAGTGGCCGCCGAGGTCTATTCCAGGCTCCCCGAAAGGGAGACCTACGTCCTCATAGGGCCCAACCACCACGGCCTCGGCCTACCCGTGGCCCTCTCTCGGGATTCGTGGATGACCCCCCTCGGGATCGTTGAATCCGACGTCGAGCTGGCGGACGCCCTGGTGGGGAGCATCCTCGAGGTGGACGAGTCCGCCCACCTCTATGAGCACTCCATCGAGGTCCAGTTGCCCTTTCTCCAGGCCAGGTTCTCGGGGTTCAAGGTCCTCCCCATAGCTATGGGGCTCCAGGACGAGGAGACGGCGGTCGAGGTCGGCGAGGCGGTCGGCGAGGCGGCGAAGAGCCTCGGTCGGGACTGCACCGTCATCGCCAGCAGCGACTTCAGCCACTACGAGCCCCAGGAGGAGGCGAGGAGGAAGGACGCTCAGGCGATAGAGGCGATCCTGAGGATGGACGTTCCCTCCCTCTACAGGGCAGTCTATCGCGAAAACCTCACCGCCTGCGGCTACGGCCCGATATCGGCTACCATCATCGCCGCGAGGGTCCTGGGCGCCGAGACCGGCAAGCTTCTCCGCTACTCCACCAGCGGCGACGTTATCGGAGATTACAGCCAGGTGGTGGGCTACGGGGCGATAGCCTTCGTTTAGGAGGCGATGAACTGACCTTTGCCTCCGCTCCCGGCAAGGTGATCCTCTTCGGGGAGCACGCCGTCGTCTCCGGATCCCCCGCCTTGGGGGCGGCGGTGGACCTGAGGGTCGGGGCCAGGGTAGAGGATCTGCCGGGGAGGCTTGAGATATCCGCTCCCGACCTCCGGATGGCCCTGAAGGGGATATCCCTCGACCCTCGGACCGGAGAGGTTCTGACGAAGGCGGGTGAGGAGGCGGTCCACGCTGCGAGGTACATCACCGCCGTTTTGAAGGAGTTTGAGGCACGAGACCTCAGGGTGACCGTCGAGTCGGAGATCCCCCCCGCCTCGGGGCTCGGGTCGTCGGCTTCCGTCGTCGTAGCCACCCTGGGTGCCCTCAGCCGCCACCTCGCCCTGGACCTCTCCGTCGAGGAGGTGGCGAGGGAGGCCTTCCGGATAGAGAGGTCCGTCCAGGAGGGGCTAGGCTCGCCAACGGACACCGCCCTCGCAGCCTTCGGAGGGTATCAGCTCGTTGAGGGATCGGCGAGGGCCGTCGACCTTCCGGATATGAAGCTGGTGGTGGGGTTCACGGGGGCGCCCCACGACACCCGGGCAGAGGTCGCGAAGGTCCAGAGCTTCAGGGCGAGGCATCCGGAGATCGTCGACCCCATATTCCGGGCCATCGGCGAGATCTCAAGGCTGGCGCCGGAGCTCATCAGGGAAGGCCGGCTCGAGGAGCTGGGGGAGCTGATGAACACAAACCACGGCCTCTTGGAGGCGATGGGTGTCGGGACCCGAGAGCTCTCCGAGCTCGTCTACGCCTCCCGAGGGGCTGGCCAGGCCTTCGGAGCAAAGCTGACGGGGGCTGGCGGCGGAGGATGCATGATAGCCCTGCCCCGGCCCGGCTCTGAGGGGGTTCTCAGGGCGATGACCGCTATCGCCCAGGCGAGGGGGGAGCCCTTCTCGGTGATGACCGGCTGCCGGGGGCTGTGGGTCGAAGATCCCGGAGACCGGAGATGACCGAGATCAGAGTTCTTAAGGTCGGCGGAAGCGTCCTGACCGATAAGACCCGCCTCGAATCTGCCAGGATCGAGGAGATAGGCCGGATCGCCGCCGAGATCGCGGGATGTGGACCCGGCCTCATCCTCGTCCACGGGGCCGGCTCTTTCGGCCACTTCCACGCCGAACGGTATCGCCTCGCCGAGAGGTTCGACCCCGAGGGTGTCCTGGAGACCCATAGGTCCGTGGTGAGGCTGAACGACCTCGTCGTCGAGGGGCTGAGGAGGGCGGGCTCGTCCCCCGTCCCGGTACACCCCCTCAGCTCCGTCCTCCTCAAAGATGGGAGGATCGAGGCGATGGAGGTCGGGCCCATCCTCGAGATGGTGAAGAGGGGGCTCATCCCCGTCCTCCACGGCGACGTCTCCATGGACCTGATCCGCGGAGCAGCGATCGTCTCCGGCGATCAGCTCGTCTCCCATCTGGCGAGGGCGGTGAAGCCGGGGATCGTCGCTCTGGGAACGGCTGTCGACGGGGTGATCTCCGACGGCAAGGTCCTCCCGATGGTCAGGAGGGCTGATATCTCCCGGATCGCCTCGGAGCTGGGCCCCTCAGCGGGGGTGGACGTCACCGGCGGGATGGGTGGGAAGATGAGAGAACTCCTCGATCTGGCCGAAGGGGGCGTCTCTTCGGTGATATTCAACGCTTCGAGGCCGGGGCTGATCGAGAGGGCCCTCCGGGGCGAGAGGGTAGGCACTCTGGTGGAGGGGAGAAGGTGACCACAGCCAAGAGGAAGCTGGACCACATCAGGATCTGCATCGAGAAGGAGGTGGAGGTTGGATGGCGGCCCTTCGAGGACGTTAGCCTAGTCCACAGGGCCCTCCCGGAGATCAACGCCGGGGAGATCGATACCAGGTGCCGATTTTTCGGAAAGGAGCTCGCCTTTCCCTTCATGATCACGGGAATGACGGGAGGCCATCCCGAGACCAAGGATATCAACGTAAACCTGGCCCTGGCGGCCCAGGAGGTGGGGGTGGCGATGGGCGTCGGGTCCCAGAGGGCTGCCCTTGAGATTCCCGAGGTGGAGGAGACGTTCTCGGCGGTGAGGGAGGCGGCGCCGGATATCCCCATAGTCGGCAACATCGGGGCGGTCCAGCTGGTAAGGGAGGGTCCGGAGGTGATCGACAGGCTGGCGGAGATGATCGGGGCCGACGCCGTGGCCGTCCACCTCAACTTCCTCCAGGAGAGCGTCCAGCCGGAGGGAGAGACCGAGGCCAGCGGGGCGGTGGCGGCGATCCGGGCCGCCTCCGACGGCAGGGTCCCCATCATCGCCAAGGAGACGGGGGCGGGGATCTCCAGGGAGGACGCCCTCGCCCTCCTGGATGCTGGAGTCAGGATCATTGACGTGGCCGGCCTCGGCGGCACCAGCTGGTCGGGGGTGGAGGCCTATCGGGCGGAGGAGCGGGCGGATGGCGAGTCCGCGATGATGGGACGGCTCTTCTGGTGCTGGGGGGTCCCGACGCCGGTCAGCGTCGTCGAGTGCGCCTCGGCCGGGGCGGAGGTGATCTCCTCCGGAGGGGTTCGGAGCGGGATCGACGTCGCCAAGAGCATCGCCCTAGGAGCGAGGCTCGCCGGGGCGGCCCTTCCCTTCCTCTCCCCGGCTACGGCGGGTTCGTCACAGGTCGTCGGGGCCCTCCGGGCCTACGAGAGGGCCTTCAGGACCGCCATGTTCCTCACCGCCTCCCGAGATCTCGCGGCCCTGGAATCGGCGCCGGTCATCGTCGTCGGAAGGACTAGGGAGATCCTGGAAGAGAGAGGGTTTGATTCAAAGAAGTTTTCCATTTATAGAGAGATGTCGAGATGAAGGAGATTGGAATTGTAGCCATCGGAGGCTACGAGGAGATCGGAAGGAACATGACCGCCATCAGAGTCGGTCATGACATAATGATCATGGACATGGGGATCCGGCTGGACAGGGTCCAGATCCACGAGGATACGGACCTGGAGAGGCTCCGGCCCTCCGAGCTCATATCCATGGGGGCGATCCCCAACGACAGCGTCATGAAGGACGTGGACGGCAGGGTGAGGTCGATAGCCTGCACCCACGGCCACCTAGACCACATCGGGGCGATATCGAAGCTCGCGTACAAGTACAAGGCTCCCATCATAGGAACCCCTTTCACCACGGATCTGATAAAGCAAGAGATCGAGGCGGAGAAGCTCCAGGCGACGAAGAACGAGGTGGTGACGATGAATGCCGGCAAGAAGATGCAGGTCTCCGCTGACGTCGAGCTGGAGTTCATCAGGGTTCAGCACAGCATAGTGGACTGCGTCTTCGCCGCCATTCACACGCCCCGGGGAGTGATCCTCTACGCCAACGACTTCAAGATGGACAGGAGCCCCACCCTGGGGCAGCCTCCGGACTTTGCACGGCTGAAGAAGTTGGAGAGCGAGGGGGTCTTAGCCCTGATCACCGAGACGACGAACGCCGGGGTATCGGGGAAGACCCCTTCGGAGCAGATCGCAAAGGATCTGGTCTGGGATGTCCTGATGGGGACGGAGGAGACGAAGTCGGGGGTCTTGTTGACCACCTTCTCCTCCCACATAGCCCGGATCAGAGCGATCATCGAGGCGGCCCACGAGATGGGGCGAAAGCCGGTCTTGTTGGGCAGATCGATGGAGAAGTACTGGGGGACGGCTAAGAGGGTGGGGTACGCCCCCAAGTCCGACGATCTCCCCGTCTACGGAAGGCGAAAGAGCGTAGACAAGTTCTTCAAGAGGATGATGCAGGAGGGGAAGGAGAAGTACCTCCCGATCATGACTGGCCATCAGGGGGAGCCGGGGGCGGTCCTCAGCAGGGTTGCCAGCGGCGAGACCGATTACCAGCTCGAGTCTGGGGACAAGGTGATATTCAGCGCTGGGATCATACCCCAGCCCCTTAACAAGTCCAACCGTCACATAGTGGAGACGAAGCTGAAGATGAGAGGGGCGAGGGTCTACGACAACGTCCACGTATCGGGCCACGCCTGCGTCGAGGACCATTGGGAGCTCTTGAGGATGATAAATCCCGAGCACGTCATCCCCAGCCACGGCACCTTTGAGAGCCACGGCAAGTACCTCTCCATGGCCGAGGACACCGGCTACGAGCTGGGATACACCTTCCACATTATGAGGAACGGCCAGGAGCTGGTCCTCCCCTGACTGGGTGAGAGGGGGGAAAGAGACGTGGACGGCGGAAGGGAAAAGCTGAAACGAGGACGGAAGATGTGGGTTCGTAGAAGCTGTAATAGGAGGAGAGAGGAGGGGCCGAAGATATGCTGATCCTTGATGAGGAGCTTTTGAGGCGGTCCGGGATGATATCCGGGGCGATCGAGGAGCTTCTTCCGGTCGTCCATCCCAGGGGGCTCTACGCCGCCGGAAGGCATTTGGTCGATGCCGGAGGAAAGAGGCTCCGGCCGAGCATGCTTCTATTGGCCGCCGAGGCGGTCGGAGGCGACCCCGCGGCCGTCGTCCCCGCCGCCGTCTCGATCGAGCTCGTCCACAACTTCACCCTGATCCACGACGACATCATGGACAACGCCGAGACCCGCCGCGGGAGGCCCGCGGTCCACGTCAAGTGGGATGAGGCGGGGGCGATCCTGGCTGGCGATACCCTCTACTCCAAGGCCTTCGAGATCCTGACCGCCTCGGCGGCACAGCCCGAGGAGATGGTCGCTTCGGTGAAGATGCTCGCCAAGACCTGCGCCGCCATCTGCGAGGGGCAGTGGCTGGACATGGAGTTTGAGAGGCGAGACGAAGTGACCGAGGCCGAGTACCTGGAGATGATCGAGAAGAAGACCGGCGTCCTCTACGGCGCTGCCGCCTGGATGGGCGCTCGCCTTGCCGCCGCGCCTCTGGAGCAGGCCGAAGGGCTGGAGAGGTTCGGCCGCCTGGTGGGGATGGCCTTCCAGATCCAGGACGACGTCCTGGACCTGACGGCTCCGGCGAAGGTCCTGGGGAAGCCCCGGGGCGGGGACCTCGCTGAGGGGAAGAAGACCCTGATCATGATCCACGCACTGGCCGGAGGCGCCAGAATCGAGATCTTCGGAAAGAAGAACGCCTCGTCCGAGGATGTCGAGGCGGCCCTGGCCGCTTTACGGGCGAGCGGCTCGATAGATTACGCCAGGAACAAGGCGGTAAGCCTCGTAGAGGAGGGGAAGAGGGCCCTCTCGGTCCTCCAGGAGTCGGAGGCGAAGACGCTCCTCCTCGCCCTCGCCGACTACATGATAAGCAGAAGTTATTAATCCATATAACGACCAACGAAATTCGTAGCTGGGAGCGGTCAAAGTAGAGGTAAGGCCAGCGGCCCGGGTCGCGGTCGCGGCATCATCGGGAGGAGTTAAAATTGCACGAGCACGAGTCTCACACCCATGAACTGCAGACGCACGATTTGCACAAGCACGAGCTAAATGCGCACGAGATCGAGCACCTTTTGGAGCATTGGATCGAGCACAACAAGAGCCACAGCGAGAGCTTCCGGGCGAGGGCGAAGGAGATCGAGCTTGTGAACCCAAAGGCGGCGGCGAGGGTTCGGGAGGCGGCGGAGCTGATGGACGCGTGCACCGCGAAGCTCGTGGAGGCGGCGGGGGAGGTATGAGGGTGGTGTTTGTTTTAGACTACCGATTTTCATTGATTCCATGCATTTTTATATTGCATTTTAATTTCCCGAGAGTAGCGGGGGGAAATTTATTATAATGCTGAAGTAAAGTTGCACCGATGCAACCCGCCGCAGAGCTGCGTGGTTCTAGATCCGACATCCCTCATGTTTTCTGCATATGGAGATGCACGATTTATCTCATGTAAATCAGGGAATCTGAGCAACTAATGCTCAAAGATTTTTGAAATCCAGAAAGCTGGAGCGAGGGGCCCGGAACATGTCTCGCCCTTTAGGGCCAGGTGGCCGGACGCAGTTTGATTTAATTATAAAAAACTCTTTTTTGTCACCAAAACCCCTCCTTCCAAAAGACAAATAAGCTTTCCCATCCCTGCCGCAAGGGACATGACTCGATTCATCGTGGTCCTGGGGACCACATCTCACTCCGGAAAGAGCACCATTGTCGCTGCTCTCTGCAGGATCCTTAGAAATCGGGGCCTGAAGGTAGCCCCCTTCAAGTCCCAGAACATGTCCCTCAACTCCTGGGTCACCTCAGAGGGGAAAGAGATGGGGATCGCCCAGGCGGTCCAGGCCTGGGCGGCGGGGATCGAGCCGAGGGAATTGATGAACCCGATCCTCCTCAAGCCGAAGGGGGACAGGACGAGCCAGGTGATCGTCTTGGGGGTGCCCGTCGCCGACAGGTCGGCGGAGGAGTACTACCGCGGCATCGATGGATTGAAGGAGGTCGTAGACGGGGCCCTCGAGGAGCTCTCCCGCGACTACGACTACATAGTCGTCGAGGGGGCGGGCGGGGCGGCGGAGATCAACCTCTTCGACCGGGACATCGCCAACATCTACGTCGCAAAAAAGCTCGGCGCCCCTGTGATCCTGGTGGGGGACATCGAGAGGGGCGGAGTCTTCGCGAGCCTCTACGGTACGGTGGCCCTCCTCCCGCCTGAGATCAGGCCGCTGGTTCGGGGCCTCGTCATCAACAAGTTTCGGGGCGACCCGGGGATTTTGGAGCCTGGGCTAGCGATGCTCGAGGATTTGACGGGCGTCCCCGTCCTGGGGGTTATGCCCTACCTCGACCTGAACCTTCCTTCCGAGGACTCCGTCTCCCTGGGAGACAAGGGGGTATACCCCGGGGGCGCAGGGGCAGATCTCAACAGGAGGGTCGATGGCGGTTCGGTTGGCGAAGGCGCTGGGGGGGTAGATAGAGTAGAGATCGCCGTCATCCGGCTTCCCAGGATCTCAAACTTCACCGACTTTGAGCCCTTGGAGCGGGAGGCGAGGGTCCGTTACGTCACCCCCGGCGAGCCTCTGGGAAGCCCCGACGCCATCATCATCCCCGGGACGAAGAACACCGTCGCGGACCTGGAGGAGATGAGGGCGAGAGGGACCGACCGGGAGATCCTGGCCAGCCGGGATGCGGGCGTCCCGGTCCTGGGGATCTGCGGAGGCTACCAGATCCTGGGGAGGAGGATCGTCGACCTCGGGATCGAGAACGCCACCGCCGTCCTCCCCGGCCTCGGCCTCCTGGATCTGGAGACCCGGTTCGACCGGTACGAGAAGAGGACGGTCCAGGTGGAGAAGACGGTGACGGGCTCCGGTCCGATCCTGGGGCCGATAAAGGGGGAGCCCGTTCGGGGCTACGAGATCCACATGGGGGTGACAGCCTCCCGGGATCCGCCGGCCTTCGGGGATGACGGTGCCGTCGGCGGCGACGGCCTCGTCATTGGGACCTACCTCCACGGGATCTTCAACAACCAGAACTTCAGAGACGCCTTCCTGGATTACCTCTATTCGAGGAAGAACATGGTCCGGGGATCGGCGATGGCGGGCGACGGCTACGACGAGCTTGCCTCGGCCACGGAGACGTTCCTGGATATGAAGAAGATCTGGGATATGATCGATCTCGAGCCGGAGGCGCGAAAGGGTCCATGAAGAATCGGCAGGATCAGGTGGGAAAACAGAAAAAGATTATAAAAAACTGAAAATGCATATAGCTTGGTAGGTGGCGGAGGAGATCACTTCTGGGATTTCAGCTCCTCCATCCTGGCTTTTATGCTCTTCAGCTGGGCCTCGAGGCTCTCCGCCATGCCTTCCAGATCGGCCATCTCCACCTCGGGGGATGGGGCAGAGGCAGGATAAGGTCCAAAGGCGCCAATGGGTGCCGTCCACCTGGACCATAGTCTGATGCATCTGCCTCTTCCTCCACCCCGGCCTGGGCCACCGCCTCTGCCTGCGCCAAAAGACCTTCCATACCCCGCTCTGAGGCATCCAGGGGCGTCAAACCCCGAGCAGTATCCCATCCCCCTCCCGGTTCGAGGTCCGAATCCAGAGGGGCCCGTTCCATCTCCGCCTGGCATATATCATCCACCTTCTTCGTCTTTTATAGACGGCTCCTCTGCCGTTAAACGGCGCTTACAATTAAATCTCTTATGAGACCTAATATTTAAACATTTCCTTGAAGCCGGGAAATGCTGATATACATCGTCCCAGATACGGCCTTTTATGAGGCCATGCAGAGGGAGGCGTCGCGGTCAGCGATGGATAACGGAGATCCCCGAAACGAGGCGTTTTGAGCCGGAGGGGGGGTCGAAGGGGGAGGCCGTCATGGTCACCCTGGAGGAGCTGGAGGCGATCCGCCTCGTAGACCTTCTGGAGCTGCAGCAGCAGGAGGCCGCCCTCTATGTAGGCGTCTCCCGCAAGGCCTTCTGGAACGACCTCCGAAGCGGGAGGAAGAAGGTCGCCTCCGCCCTGGTCTACGGCCTGGGAATCAGGATCGAGGGGGGAAGCTACCTCCTCCGAGAGGGCGGCACGGAGACGAGCCCGTCCCCCGGCCTGGAGCCGGAAGGAAAGGCGCGGATGGATGATCAGGTCCGTCTCCTCGAGCTGGAGATGGAGGTGATCGAAGAGAGGCTCCGCCGGATAAGGTCGAGGATGGAAGCCCTGGGGCTGGAGGCCCGCTGATGCCGAGGTCTGTCGGCAGATGAATAAGGGATCTCCCGCAGATCGAGGGGCAGGGGGGCGGGGGCTTTTCGGCAGTGACGCTGATGAGGGAGGGGGCAGCTGACAGCTCGACCTCACAGGTCTGGGCCTGTACTATGCCGCCTCCGCCCCGGCCAGGTCTATCGGCTCAAAAACCGGCTGAGACCCTCGGGGTACGATGAGAGGTTCAGCTGCCTTCTACCGCTCATATTCATGAAATCTTCGAAGGCGGGGGAATAGTGGCTGTAGTTCGTCCTGAAGCTTTCGGGGGTGTCATTCAGAAACCATCTGAGATATTCGGGGTATATCGAAACGTCCATCCTCCTTCCATCGCTCATGTTCATAAACTGGTCGAAGGCAGGAGAGTAGTGGCTGTAGTTCGCCCCTGGGGCCTTTGTATTCCTCTCCAGAAAGTCGATGAGGTACGCCGGATACGACGACGGGTTCCGCCCACCGGGAGCTTCGGCCACAAACTCCTGGAAGCCGGGTCCATATTCGGAGTAGTTAGCGCCAGCTATCCTCCCAGAGGGTCCGATGACCTCCAGATAGTCCTCGCCATCCAGGGCGGTGGCGGAGAAGATTAGGGAAGAGACCAGAAGGATGTACCACGATCTCATGATATCGGATACATCGTTGTTGAAAGATGTATAAAGGTTCTGCCTGGAAGAGATAAAGGGCCCGAAGGATTCTGGATGGGGGGAAGGGCGGCTCACAATGGAGTCGCTGGATTCGAAAAGGTTGATAAGGAAGGAGGGAGATCCAGTCTTTCCATCCGGGGAGGGAGACAAGAGATGATCGATTACCTGAGGATGCTTCGCATAGGAGACTGGATCAAGTTCTATCCGCTATTTCCGCTGGCGGGGGCCCTCCTTGCCGGTGGGGACTCGGCTCAGACGATCGTCGTTCTCATAGCCTACTTCTTTATGATAAGCTATGCCTTCGTCGTCAACAACTACTTTGACGCCGATATAGATAGGCAGAACCGCCAAAAGGTGGCTTCCGGGAAGAACCCCCTGGCTGCGGGCAGGGTTGACGGGAGGGGTGTCGTCCTGCTTATGACCTTCCTCGTATCGGTCCCCCTCGTCCTCTCCATCCGCCTCAGCCCGACCGGCACCCTCTTCATCGTCGTCAACCTTCTGCTCATGACCGCCTATTCCGCAAGTCGGATCCGGCTGAAGGAGCGATATCTCTGGGACGCCGCAAGCCACGGTCTGATGTTCGGAGCCCTTCCCTTCCTGTCGAGTATCCTCCTCGTGGGGGGGGAGATCTCCCGAGGGACAATCTTGATATCTCTCCTCTTCTTCATAGTCGGATGCGAAGCCCTTATAGCCCATCAGATAGTGGATTACGTCGAAGATCTGGGGTCAACTACCACCACGGTGACCAGGGTAGGACAGAAGAACGGCCTCTTGATGCTGGGGGGCCTTGCAGCCCTTTCGGTGGTATTCGCCCTCGCAGCAGCCCGGCTATATCAGCTATCGCTGGCGGTGGCGGCGGCTTCGGCCCTTTATCTGATGGCCTATCCGACCTATTCGGTCAGAGGTATGTTGAATGATATCAGTCATCGTTCCAGCGCTGAACGAGGCGGAGCAGATCGAGGCGACTCTGCGGTCCCTTGCAGGCCAGTCTCTGGGAAGAGAGAACTTCGAGATCGTGGTAGTCGATGGGGGCTCCGATGACGGGACCGTCGAGATCGCCGAAAAGCACGCTGACAGGGTGATATCCCAGACCCACCCCGGGATCGGCGGAGCCAGGAGGGACGGGGCTTGGGCCGCCTCCGGCGGCACCCTCGCCTTCACCGATGCCGATACCGCCTTTCCGAAGAGCTGGCTGGAGGTCGTCTCCCGAAACCTGGAGGACCACGAGGCGAGCACGGGGCCCGTGATATTCCAGGACAGGGACCTCAGGACCGAGATCCTCAGGGCTTGGCGGAGCTCTTACAAGCTCCTCAAAGCCTTCAACTTCTGCTACATGATAGGATCCAACATGGCCATTAGGAGGGAGACTTACCAGCGGGCGGGGGGGCACCGGGACATATCCCTCCTGGATGACTACGATCTCTCGGTGAAGCTCTTCAAGATCGGGGCCGACGCCGTCTACGACCCCCGTCAGGCGGTCTACACCTCCCCCCGGCGGGCCCACAAGCTCCTAGCCTACGGCGTGACCGTCGCCTACGGCCATTACAACTATGCCGTCACCAAGGATTATGAGAAGCTTCTCAACTACCCGAAGGTCGAGGAGATGACGGTCAAAGACCTCCTCAACGGCATCCGCTGGGGCAGGCCCGTCGTCACGGCGGTGGAGACGGTCCAGTCGACCCTGAAGAGGTAGCGGCAGGAGGGGCGGCCCGCCACGCCAGGCGGCCTCGTCACCGACATCTTTATTTGATAGGTCTGCGTAAGCCCCGCCCAGCGGGCCGGTAGATCAGGGGTAGATCGCTACCTTGGCATGGTAGAGGCCTCGGGTTCAAATCCCGACCGGTCCATGGGGATTCTCTCAGCAGGCCGATTTCTATCGACCTTAAATTCCATCCAACATTTTAGCGAGGTTCTATCGGGAATCTTTTACCAATTCTGGATTTGGATGGAGGAAATTCTCGCCAAAAAAGGCTGATTATTGGGATCTGACCATCGGAATTGGGATTTCTTCCGACCTATCCAGGTCGAAAGGTTCAGATATAATGGAAGGGTTGAGGGGTTCATATGGACGGTGCGCTCGAGACGTTGATCCTGGCCTTCACCATCGGGCTTACGGGTGCCCTGGCCCCCGGTCCCACCCTCGTCGCCACCATAAACTCTTCCCTCCAGAGGGGTTGGAAGATGGGGCCGAAGGTGGCTATGGGCCACGCCCTCGCCGAGGTTGTCGTATTCCTCCTCATAGTGGTGGGGCTGGCATCGGTGGCGGAGGAGCACACGGGCGTCGTCGCCGTCATCGGCGGGGCCGCCCTCGTCCTCTTCGGCCTTCTGACGCTGAAGGGGAGCAGAACCGCCACCATGGAGATCTCTTCCGGGGGCGCCTCGTCAAACCCTTATCTTGCGGGGGCCCTCACCAGCGTCGCCAACCCCTACTTCTGGGTCTGGTGGCTATCCATCGGGTCCGCCCTAGTCCTGGCGGAGCTCCGGGAGGGGCTCCTCCTCGCCACGATCTTCATGATCGGCCACTGGGGCGCGGACTTCGGGTGGTACACCTTCGTCTCGACGAGCCTCCACCAGGGAAGGACTTTCTTATCCGAGGCGAACTACAGAAGGACCCTCGCCCTCTGCGGCGGGTTTCTCGTCCTCTTCGGGGTGAGCTACTTGGCGGGAGCCTGGACCGGCTAGGGGGATATCTGACCCCTCAGCCATCGATAAAATCGCCAGAATCTTATACGATGTCGGAGGGTGACTGGGGAGGAGGTCTCGATTGAACTGGAAAGAAGACGCTACGTACCTCAGGTCCATCCGTCCCTACATAATTCTCTCGTTCTGCCTCTTCTTCGCGGCGGCCGTCCTAGGCTTCGTCGTCTCGGTCAGGGATCCGAGCCTCGCGGCTGCTTACGTTGGAGATGTCGCAGATAAGCTGGAGTGGATCCTCGCCCTGAGCCCGCCTAAGATGATGCTGGCGATATTCCTGAACAACCTCTTCGCGTCGGCTTTGGCCCTCCTCTTGGGGGTGGGGTTTGGGATAGTCCCCGCCGTCGTCGCCCTCCTCAACGGGGCCGTCGTCGGCCTCGTCGTCCATCAGGCGATCTTGGCCGGAGGAGCCACCTTCGTCCTGGTAGCGATCCTCCCCCACGGCATAATCGAGCTTCCCACCGTCCTCCTCTCCATCGCGGTAGGGCTCCGGCTCGGCCATCTCATGATCCTGACTCTCCTCGGGAGGAGGGTCGACCTGGAGGGGGAGCTCCTGGCGGGGATCCGCCTCCTCCGGTGGGTCGCCCTCCTCCTCTTCATCGCTGCGGCGATCGAGGCCTTCATAACTCCCGTCGTCGTCCAGCCCTTCGTCCAACCCATTGTTGATTCGCAATCGTTATCGGTGATCGAATGACCGAGGCCAAACTACCGGGAAAAGAGAACTTCAGCGAATGGTATCACGAGCTCTTGAAGTCCGGGGAGATCATCGACGTGCGGTATCCCGTCAAGGGGATGTGCGTCTGGTATCCCTTCGGCTTCGCCCTCAGAAGGAACGTCTACGACCTGATGAGAGAGCTCCTGGACCCCGACCATCAGGAGACCCAGTTTCCCCTCCTTATCCCCGAGACGGAGTTCATGAAGGAGGCAGAGCACATCAAGGGCTTCGAGGACGAGGTGTACTGGGTGACCCACGGCGGGACCTCCCCCCTCGATATCAAGCTCGCCCTCAGGCCGACGAGCGAGACGGCGATCTACCCGATCTTCAAGCTCTGGGTGAGAAGCCACGCCGACCTACCCCTGAAGATATACCAGATCGTCAATACCTTCCGGTACGAGACGAAGCATACGCGACCCCTCATAAGGCTCCGGGAGATCACCTCCTTCAAGGAGGCCCACACCGTCCACGCATCCTGGGAGGAGGCGGCGGAGCAGGTGGAGGCGGCTCTCACCATCTACGCCGAGTTCTACCGCCGCCTGGCCATACCCTTCCTCTTCGCGAGGCGGCCCTCCTGGGACAAGTTTCCTGGGTCGGACTACTCCATCGCCCTCGACACGGTGATGCCGGACGGGAGGACGCTTCAGATCGGGACCGCCCACCTCCTGGGGACGAACTTCGCCACCACCTATGGGATCACCTTCGAGAACGAGGCCGGTGAGCAGGAGTTTGCAAACCAGACCTGCTACGGCGTCTCCGAGAGGTGCATCGCTGCGCTCATATCGGTCCACGGCGACGACCGGGGGCTCGTCCTCCCCTGGTCGGTGGCTCCAGTCCAGGTGGTCATCGTCCCGATCCTCTTCAAGGATAAGGAGAGGACCCTGGAGGTCTCTCGGGAGATCAAAGCGAAGCTCGCGGAGGCCGGGACCCGGGTCGCCATCGACGAGAGCGACGAGCGGCCTGGAGCCAAGTTCTACAAGTGGGAGATGAAGGGGGTCCCCATCCGGATCGAGATCGGGCCCCGGGACATCGAGAAAGGGGTCGCGGTCCTGGCAAGAAGGGACGGCAAAAAGCTGACCGTCCCCCTGGACGGTCTCCTCTCCTCGATCCAGGCGGAGGCCGTCGACCTCACCGAGGCGATGCTGACGAAGGCCCAGGCCTTCCTCGCGAGCAAGGTGAAGGACTGCGAGACGGTGGAGGAGGCGAGAGAGCAGACCGCGGCCGGCGTCGCCCGGGTCGGCTGGTGCGGCTCGGAGGAGTGCGGCCACTGGATAGAGGACGAGGTCGGAGCCGCCGTCCTCGGCGAGCCTTGGCGGTCCGCTGAGAAGCACGAGAGAAGCTGCATCGTCTGCGGCGCCAAGACCGAGAGGTGCGCCCTTCTCGCGAGGCAGTACTGAGAGAAGAGCCGAAGATCCCGACCAGAAGCAGCAGAAGAAAGCAGCGAGGGCCATGAGATCATGAAGATTCTGATCGCCGAGTACGCCGTCGCCACGGGCCTTCCGGGGACCTACGCTGTCGAGGGGAGGGCGATGCTCACGATCCTCGCCAAAAGCTTCGAGCGGCTCGGCCACGCGGTCGTATACCCGACGGCGGGGCCCGCCATCGCCGCCGGTCGGGCGATTCACCTCGGCGGGTGCGATGAGGACTTCGAGGCGCTCCTCGCCAGCTCGGGCGCTGACGCGGGGCTTGTGATCTCCCCCGACGAGCTTCTCCCCGGATTTCTTGAGATCCTAGAAAATAGCACCATAAACCTCGGCACCTCCCCCGCCACCGCGAGGCTCTGTGCCGACAAGCTCGCCTGCACCCACCGCCTGGAAGAGGCGGGGGTTCCCGTCGTTGAGGTAGTCGACCCCAAGGACCGAGGCCCCTTCGTCCTCAAGCCCCAGTTCGGCTGCGGCTCAGAGAGGATAGAGCTTGTCGACGAGCTCCCGGAGTACCTGGGCGACCGGATCGCGACGAAGTACCGCGAGGGCGAGGCCCTCAGCGTCAGCCTCATCGCCGCAGGCGACCGGGTACTTCCTCTGACCATAAATAAGCAGCTCGTCAGCATCGAGGCGGGGTTCGAGTACCAGGGCGGGATCGTCCCCTACCATACGGACCGGGAGGAGGAGATCCTGAGGGCGGCGAAGATGGCGGCTTTGGCCTTGGGCCTGCGAGGCTACGCCGGGATCGACCTCGTCGTCGGCGACCTCCCCCGGGTCGTGGACGTGAACCCCCGGCCCACCACCTCCATCGTGGGGATAGAGAAAGTGATGCGCGAGGAGCTGGCGGATCTGATCTTGAGGGCGCGGTTTGCGAGCTTGCCGGAGAGGGTGACGGTGGAGGGGAGTTGCGAGTTCAGGAAAGAGGAGATAGAATGTACATGCCGTTGAATATTAAACGATAATTGATTTCTAAAAAGACTCGGATTAAATTCCAATCCCAGAAAAGCCTCTACACGCGTTCAGATGAATAAAACGAATAGTTTATATAATACAAGCTTATATATTCGATTGGCCAGGTCGATATTATGGATTTTAAATCAGTTAATGAGAACAAGCTGAAATGTGTAGTATATTCGTTAGTTATAATATTACTTGTTTTGGCCATAGGATCATTAATTATATTTATTGTGATAGAAACGGCGATGGTTGATAGTATTGACTTCACTGCTATCGGTGCAATATCTAATGTAATTACTGCAATAATTGGCATACCTCTTCTTGCTATAACGTTATCTTATCTATTGGCAACTCGTGAAATGGTCCAAGAAATGCGAAAACAGAGAGCGATAATGGAAGAACCTGCTGTTAGCCTAAAGGCGGTTCCAAGTGCTGATGCTGCAAATGTCATTAATTTGGTCCTAAAGAACACTGGAGGCGGTCCAGCATACGATGTCTCTGTTAAATTCGATCCAGATATACCGTACGAAGGTATGACTTTAAATCAATTAAATATGTTTCGTAAAATGTCTGTACTAGATAAAGGCGAATCAGTTGAGTTATTTTTTGCATCTGCACCAGAATATTTCAAAAGCAAAAAACCAAAAAGAACAACAGCGACTATTGAGTACTATATAGCTCCGAATGATCAAAGTGATATTAATTCTAAGCCACTAAAACGAAATATTGTTATAGATCTTGAGGAAAGACGAAACCAACTCCAACTCAGGCAAAAGAACATGAATGATCTGGTTGAAGAGATTATAGAATTAAAGCAAGGAGTGTTATTCATTGCTAGTAATATAAACGAAAATGGAGTTGATGAGAAATGATCAAGGAGATATTTGGAAAACCTGTTTTGCCTAATGTAATAAACGATTGCAGTCTTCGTTTTAATGAGGACGAGATTTATATCGGCAAGGTGTATGTATTTGATGCAAATTATTTCTCTGAACTAATCAGGTTTGGAGATTTACCGATATATCGCATATTCAAAGAAAAAAGGATTGTTGGTTATTTTTCAACTTCATATACTCAAATGTGTAAAAACAATGACGGGATATATAAAATTATAGGAACAAATGCGAATGCTTCCAATTGCCAAATAGATGGTGTCAGTTTTACTAAAATACATCATTCTATGTCCAAATTTCATCATCGTATTCATATTAAGTTCGTAGCAAAAAATATAAAAAATAATTATATATAAGTTCCAGTTAAAATGAATCTATCCTGGTGGATCCAGTGAAGTTACATAGATGCTATTGAACGTTAAATGCATGTTTTAGCCAACCACCCCATTGTGGCAAGGCTCGCCACAGGGCGTGCCCGAAAACGAAGAAAAAAAATCATCTTGAGGCCGTCGATAAAACCGGGGCGACTCTCCGGGCCGATACCGGCCCCGCCCCGGCGAGAGGCGAATACCAGCATCCACGCCGCCCATCCCCGCCGCCGCGCCGGTCGCGCGCATCATCTGGGCCATCCCGAAACCCACGCCGCGCGTCTCCCGATCGATCCTCGGGCTCCCTCGACCGCCGGGCGGCGGGAGGAAGGCCGAAAGGCCCGCGACGGCGTATCCGACACGCCCATCAAGGGGGCATCTGACCCTTATCGACGACGACAGGACGAGCCCCCCGTTCTCCTCCTTGAGAACGGAGGCCCCGTCCTCTCTCGCGATCTCCTCCTGCTCCGCCGTCCTCATGGAGTGCCGGTGGAAGTAGAGCGAGAAGCCGCCGCTACATCCACCTCCTGGTTTCCCGAGCCCCGAGAATCAGCTCCGATCAAGTAGCCTCCGCATCGCCTCGGAGATGCTCCACACCTCTATCAGCCCTTCATCTCTTATCCGGTGGAAGTGGGAGTCGTTTGTTATCAGAATCGCCTTCCCGTGAAGGCAGGTTGCGGCATGAACGATATCTGCGCCCTCGTCAGGAGGGAAGAATGGTTTGCACTTCAAAACGTCTTCAATAGATTGCTCGATTACGACCACTTTCTTCAGGAGAATTTCAAGGAATTGATCTGCCTCGAAACTTCTGGCATATCTGGCATACTCCGATATCAGGATATCATCTGCCACCAGCTCTATCGGCCCATCGAGGAGCATCAACAAAAGCTCGGTGCTCCTCGTCCTTCTGCCCTTGACCGCTGCTATGAAAAGGTTGGTGTCAATTAAGAACCTTATACTTCTGCTTGGCAAGCTTATTTGCCTCTTCCTCGATCTCTGCTTCGAGCTTGTCCAGATCCACAGTCCTGGCCTTCTTGATCATCTCCTCCATTAGCGACCTCAAATCCACCTTTTTCAAGATGACCGAATCAGGCGCCAACTCCTCCACAGCAAACTCGTCTCCCGGTTTTATGTCGAGCTTCCGCCGCAGCTCATTGGGAAGAACCACCCTCCCTTTGTCGTCGACTCTGGTGAACGGCATGTAGGATCAATCCCACTTATGGGACTAATAGTCCTTAAGCGTTTTGTCACTCTGAGACGAATGACGGGAGGAGATGAGCATTGAATGAGCATTGATCGTGGGGATCCATCTCATAGAGTATCATTGCGGAAATCCTTTGATGAAGATCCCTGGTCGGAGAATTGGCTTCGCTCTCTCTTCCGACCTCTCCTGAGTCGAGGAGTAGCTGGGGCTGATCCCCCTGGAGACTGCCGCCCATCCCCGCCGCCGCACCTCTCCGCGCAGCAGATCTACCCATGTCAGAAGTAGCGGTCGCTTTTAGATTGCGGCTTTGTCGGAGCTTAACCCCGCCGACCAGCAATGCGTCCTATCGCCGACCCCGCCCCCGACCCTGACAAAGTTTAAGGACGATCCCTGCCTATCCCCCAGCGACTATGAACAAGATAATGTATTCCAGCACCAATGGCCACCCCGAGCTCCTCGACTTCAAGGAGGCGCTCCTCCGGGGCCAGGCCCCCGACAAGGGGCTCTACGTCCCCCTGGAGATCCCGCAGATCCCGAAGGAGGAGCTCGCCCGCTTCCCAGGGATGGAGTACCCCGAGATCGCCCTTTCCGTGATGCGCCCCTACCTGGGATACCTCATCCCCAAAGACGACCTCGTCGCGATCCTGCGGGACGCCTACGACTTTCCCGTGCCCATCGAGAAGGTCTACGACGAGAAGTACGTCCTTCGGCTGGATAAGGGCCCCACCTTCTCCTTCAAGGACTTCGCCGCCCGGCTGATGGGCCGATTGATGCAGTACTTCCTCAAGCAGGAGGGGAGGTCGATGGTGATCCTGACCGCCACCTCCGGGGACACCGGAAGCGCCGTAGCCCACGCCTTCTACGGCCTGGATAACATCAAAGTCGTCGTCCTCTTCCCGGAGAAGGAGGTTACCGGACGGCAGCGAAAGCAGATGACGACCCTGGGGAGGAATGTCACCGTCTTCGCCGTCGACGGCAAGTTCGACGACTGCCAGGCTATGGTGAAGCAGGCCTTCGTCGACCCCGACTTCGCTGGCCTCAATCTGTCGTCCGCGAACTCCATCAACATCGGCCGGCTGATTCCGCAATCGATCTACTACTTCTACGCCTGGTCGAGGGTGGCAGCCCCCGACCGGGAGGTAGTCTTCTCCGTCCCTTGCGGCAACTTCGGAAACGTCATGGCGGGGCTCCTCGCCATGAGGATGGGCCTGCCAGTCCACAAATTCGTGGTAGCGACCAACGAGAACGACGAGTTCCCGCGGTTCATGGAGACCGGCGACTACCGGCCGATAAGCCCCTCGGTCAAGTGCATCTCCAACGCCATGAACGTCGGCCATCCGAGTAACCTGGCCCGGGTCTTCTGGCTCTACGGCGGCTCGATGGACGAGGCCGGCCGGGTCGTCCGGGCCCCCGAGATCGAGGCGATGAGGCGGGATATATTCGCCAAATCCGTCACCGACGCCGAGACGCGGGAGACGATCTCCGAGGCGTACAACAGGTTTGACGCCCTCCTAGAGCCCCACGGCGCCGTCGGCTGGGCGGGGCTCGCCCGTTACCTGAAGGAGGTAGAGGACTGGAGCCCCTCCGTCTCCCTCGAGACCGCCGACCCCGCCAAGTTCCCCGAGGAGGTGGTCCGGGCCGTCGGCCTCGAGCCGCCGGTCCCCGCCGGTTTGTCCCGCCTCGACGGCATGGGGGAGAGGTTCGACCTCATCGCCGGGGAGTACGGGTTCTTCAAGGAGAAGCTCTCGGAGCTCTTCCGGGGATAGGGAGGTGAGAGGATGGATGACGGGCCAGAGATCATCTTCGACGACATAGGAAGCTACCCCCTCCCGGCGGGGATGAGCCGGGAGAAGCTTCCGGAGGGCGATTCTTACCTGGGACTGGTGAAGGACGCCATGGTTCAGAAGATCGAGGCTGGTGTGGAGAGGCCCACCTACCCCCAGTTCCGGGACATGATCCGGATGTTCATGGACCCGATCGAAGACCCCAAGAGGTCGGAGAGCCCCTACCTCGTCCGGGCGGGGGAGGCCCGGATCCTGGAGCTGGAGGCCCTGGAGGCCCTGGGGCGGAGGAGGGGGGGGGTTGGTGAGCAGCTATCCGCTCGGGTATGCGTCACAGGCCCCGTCGAACTCTACATCTCCCGGTTTGGTGCCACTGACTACCGCGACATCCTCGATAACCTCGCAAAAAGCGTCGGAAGGTTTGTCGAGATGGCGAAGAAGAGCCGCCACTTCGAGGTCGCCGTCGTCTCCATCGACGAGCCGAGCCTTGGGATCAGTCCAAACGTCGTCTTCGACTATGACGATATAAAAAAAGCCCTGGAGATCGCCGCCCGCCCCTGTGGGGGAACCGATTGCGAAGTCCACCTTCACTCCCCCCTGATGGCGGAGCTCTGCGCTGGCGTCCCCGGGATCAACGTCATCGGGGTCGAGTCGGCAGCAAACCCCGACTACCTGAGGCTCGTCGATCGGAAGGTATTGGAGGAGAACGGAGCCTTCCTCCGGGTCGGGATCGCGAGGACCGACATCGACGGAATGGTGGCGAGGCTGAACGACCGGCTCGAGACGAACCTCTGGCTCGACCCCGAAAGGCTGAAGCGGGAGGTCTTCTCCGCCGAGTCTGCTGACCTCATGGAGAAGAGGCTCGCTGCGGCCTTTCAGCTCTTCGGAGATCGGGTGAGGTACGCGGGGCCGGACTGCGGCCTCGGCCCATGGCCAAGCCAGACGATGGCGAAAGATTGCCTCGCCCGCTGCGCGAGGGCGATCTCCTCCTTCAATTCCAGGCCCAGGCCGGAGGGGTAGCCGGAAGGGATGGGCTCAGGCCGTGATCCCTCGGGGGCCGGCCCTTAAAGATCGAAAGACCGCCATCTCTTTTTTCTCCGGCTGAAGGAACCTTCATCGGCCCCGAGGACTTGCGATATAATCTCTCCAGCTGGCGGGCGAACGTGGATATTATCTAAAATACGTCCTTCCTTCGATGGGGAGAGGATCTCGGGATAAATCATAACCACTATGTATAAATATTTTAAGATCATTCTATGCACCATGAGATTGAGGGTAGTGAGTTCTAAAGAGGAGATCCCGGAGCTTAACCCCAACGAGCAGATGATCCACCTCGCCTTCAGGCCGTCGAATATGGACGTGATGACCCTCATCCAGAGGTGCCCCAGGATCCGGACCGTCCAGACCCCCCCATCCTACTACAGGACGATGTCCAAGGCGGCCCGGCAGTTCCTGGAGATCCAGGGGGTGGAGCTTTTGAGGGGGGACGTCTGGGGTCACCGAAAGGATATCGACGAGTACTACGAGATCGACGAGGGCGTCATAGAGAGATTATCCAAACTGATCTCGGAGGGGCGCAAAATAGATGAAGCTGTAACTTTGATAAAAAGAGAGACGAAGCTTTCAGAAGATTTGATCAAGTACATCCTCAAGACCAGCGTCATCCTTTGAGGGGCCCTCAGAATGGGCGATCTTCGATGGCTGAGGCCTAGCCTCTGCGTTCGTCGGCTTCCACAGTTCGCACCATCACGATTTTATCTCAGAAGAGGCGACTCGGAGCCGAGGATGAAACATCAAAGGGGCCCGGTTCTCGATATCCCTACATCGCGAATCTCGGCCTGGGGTGATGATCATGACAAAGGTTGTGCTCAACTTCAAGACCTACGCGGAGGCTACGGGGGCAGAGGCCCTGAAGCTCTCCCGGATTTGTGAGGAGGCGAGAGATCAGTACGACGTCGAGATCGCCGTAGCGGTCCAGGCCCCGGATATCCGGCTGATCTCGGAGGACGTCTCGATACCCGTCTACGCCCAGCACGTCGACGGGGTCGGGTTCGGTGGATACACCGGCTCCATCACTGCCGCTGCCGTCAAGGCCGCAGGGGCCGTCGGGACCCTCATAAACCATTCGGAGAGGAGGCTTAGACTAGCCGAGATCGAGGCGTCCCTTTCGGCCTGTCGGGCGGCGGGGATCGCCACCATAGTCTGCACCAACAACGTAGCCACCACCCGGGCTGCCGCCGCCCTCAAGCCCGACTACGTGGCGGTGGAGCCCCCCGAGCTGATCGGAAGTGGCATCCCCGTCTCCAAGGCCGACCCCGGCGTTGTAACGGGTTCCGTCGAGGCGGTGAAGGGGATCGAGCCCTCCGTCGGGGTTTTGTGCGGCGCCGGGATCAGCAGGGGCGAGGACCTCCGGGCGGCCCTCGATCTCGGGTCGGAGGGGGTCCTCCTCGCCTCGGGGATCGTCAAGGCGAAGGATCAGAGGGCCGCCCTGGAGGAACTCCTCTCCGGGATCCGGAGGTGACCCCATGATTTGTGTCAGGGTCCGGGTATCCGGGAGGGTCCAGGGCGTCGGGTACAGGAGCTTCACCAGGAGCCAGGCCGCGGAGCTGGGGGTGAAGGGCTGGGTCAAGAACCTTCCTGGGGGCGGCGTAGAGGCCCTTCTCCAGGGGGAGAGTAAGAAGGTGGGGGAGCTGTTGAGCCTGATGAAGGAGGGGCCGGCTGGCGCCCTCGTCTCCGGCATGGATATATCCGAGGTCCGGTGCCAGGAGATCGAGGAGTTCAAGGTGGTCCGCTGAGGAGGGATGGACCAATGCTTACGGTCAACAGATACAAATGCGGTTACTGCGGGGCCTGCGTCGGGGTCTGTCCCGTCGCCGCCCTGGAGCTGGTGGAGACCTGGATCGAGGTGGGCGACGGCTGCACGGGCTGCGGCCGGTGTGCCAAGATCTGCCCCCTGGGGGCCCTGGAGCTGGTGAAGGAGGCGAAGACGTGAACTGCGACCTGGTGGTGGTGGGGGCGGGTCCCGCCGGCTCGATGACGGCGAAGGCCGCGGCCGAAGCTGGCCTCGAGGTGGTACTGCTGGAGAAGAGGCAGGAGATCGGCGACCCCGTCCGGTGCGCCGAAGGGGTGAGCAAGGCAGCCCTCAAGAAGCTCGTCGACCCGGACCCCACTTGGATCTCCGCCGAGGTGAAGGGGGCGAGGATCCGGGGGCCCGACGGGACGGAGATCGTCATCTCCGAGGACAGGGCGGGGGCAGAGGTCGGCTACGTCCTGGAGAGGAAGGTCTTCGACCGGGCCCTGGCGCAAGAAGCGGCGGAGGCGGGGGCGAAGGTGATGGTGAAGACGAGGGCCCTGGGCCTTCTGATGGAAAATGGCGTCCCTTCGGGGGTCTCCGCCCAGTTCATCGGCGAGAGCCTCAGGGTGGAGGCGCCCCTCGTCGTCGGCGCCGACGGCGTCGAGTCGAAGGTCGGCCGCTGGGGAGGAATCGATACCGCCCTCAAGGCCAAGGACATCGAGACCTGCGCCCAGTTCCTCGTCCAAGACGATAAAATCGACGACGATTACTGCGAATTTTTCCTCGGAAACGAGATCGCCCCCGGCGGGTACGTCTGGTCCTTCCCCAAGGGGGAGGGGCTTGCCAACGTCGGTATCGGGGTTCTGGGGTCGAAGGCCGACTCGGGGACGCCGATCCGGCTCCTCCGGGACTTCATGAAGAAGAACCTCCCTGAGGGGAAGGTCCTGGAGATGGTCGTCGGCGGGGTTCCCGTCTCGGGGCCGATCGACCAGACCGTCGCCGACGGGGTGATCCTCGTCGGGGACGCCGCCCGCCAGTCCGACCCCATCACCGGCGGCGGGATCATAAACGCCATGAGGGCAGGGGCGATGGCGGGCGAGATCGCGGCGGAGCTGGTCCCTAAGGGCGAGGTGGATAAGAAAGCCCTCCAGATCTACGAGAATAGGTGGAGGGAGACGATCGGTAAGTTGATCACCAGGAACTTCGCCGTCAAGGAGTTCTTCGTCGGACTAACCGACGACGACCTCAACCGGCTGATCCACTCCCTCGACGGGATCGACGTCGCAGAATTGGACCTGAGGGGGCTGTTGAAGGTCCTAGTCCGGCAGAACCCGAAGCACCTCCTGAAGCTCCGCCACCTGATCGTCTAGCCGGCGGATCTCCCGGCCGCCGCTCCTCCGACGGCTCCGCCCTCCAGCGGCTCAGCCACCGGATAGGCCGGGGAGGCGGTCGAGGTCGAACTCGATCCGAACGCAATCGCGGTCGGCGCCGATGGAGACGACGGTGGCGTGGAAGACGTATCGGAGGGTCCGCCGACCTCCCGGCACCCTCACCCCGTGGTCGCGAGCGAGCCTCGATAGGGTGCAGGCCTGGAGGACCGGGCCGGACTGGAGGAAGAGGAGGCCCGGCAGGTTGAGGCTCTGGTGGGAAAGGGTCGGAAACTTCTCCTCCAGGATCGCCGCCAGCTCGGCCCGGGTGATCTCGACGGCCCGTCCCTCGCTCTCGATCCTGATCTGGTCAGCGTCGGCCTCGACGGCGTCGACGTGGGCCTTGAGGGTCGAGGAGATGTAGTTATTCCCCCGGCCCCTCTTCTCGGGCGGGAGGAGCTCTTCGAGCCTCGGGAGGAAGGGGCGGAGGAGGGGTCCGCTCCCGCCGAACAGTGCCCCCGGCAGGTTTTTCACCTCCGCCGAGAGGTCTCTTACGTCCTGCTTTGTCACTTCGACATGGACCATGGTTATTTTCGGGGGCTTTTAGGGCATGTAGTTGTCGGGCTGGTGGAAAGCAGCCACCAGGGACAAAGGCCGAACAGAACCGCCCAATAAAGAGAATCTTGGGAGGGATCCCCTCCTCGCCATCTTTATAACGCGAAAGGATAGCCGATGACTGAGGCGGAGGCGGGTAGAAGTTGCGAGAAGATCGATCCTGGGACGAAGAGTTGGCTTTATCGGAGACGGGGCCCAAGCCACAGAAATCTTTGGAACAATCGTCCAGAGACCCGCCATGACCGACCCCTCCTCCGCCCGAAGCCAGAGGTATCTCGGAGATAAGGGGCTCGTCGCCCTCATCACCTTCCTCAGCGCCTTCGTCCCCCTCTCGACCGACCTCTACCTTCCCGCCCTCCCCGGGATGGCCCTCTACTTCGGAGTCTCGGCGGACCTTGCGAACCTGACCCTAATTTTGTTCTTCGTCTTCTTCGGTGCGGGGACGCTCTTCTGGGGCCCCCTCAGCGACAGGTACGGACGAAGGCCCGTCCTCCTCGCGGCCCTCTCGATATATACGGCGGCGAGCCTCGGCTGCGCCGCCTCCGGCGACATTCATCAGCTGATAGCCTTCCGGATCTTCCAGGCGGTCGGGGGGAGCGGCGCCTTCGCCGTCGCCACTGCCATGGTCAAGGACGTCTACGAGAGCAAGAGGAGGGAGCCGATCCTGGCGATGGTCCAGTCGATGGTTCTGATATCGCCGGTGGCGGCCCCCGTCCTCGGAGCGATCCTCCTCAAGTTCGTCTCCTGGAGGGGGGCATTCTGGGCCCTCGCCCTCATCGGCCTCATCGCCCTTTTGGGGAGCCTGGCGCTGGAGGAGACGATCGGCGAGCGGAGCGGGGGGCCCATCCTCGGGGCCCTCGGCCGGATCTTTGGGGTAGCGAAGAACCCCGGCTTCTCCTCCCTCCTCCTCCTCTTCTCCCTCCCGGGGATATCCTCGATGGCCTTCATAGCCGCGTCGTCCTACATCTACATAAACGGCTTTTGCCTCAGCCCCCAGGTCTACAGCTACTACTTCGCAGCAAACGCCGTCGGGATGATCTCCGGCCCCATGATCTACATGCGGATCTCCAGGAGACGCCGGAGGAGGTCGATCATCGCCGCCTCCTTCGGGGCGATCGCCGGAAGCGGCCTCTTGATCACGATCTTTGGAGAGAGAGCCCCATGGCTATTGGCGGCGGCCCTCCTCCCGGCGACGATCTCTTCGAGCCTGGTCCGGACGCCAGCAACGAACCTGATGCTGGAGCAGCAGAGGGGGGATACGGGGTCGGCGGCTGCCCTCATGAGCTTCTTCGGGATCTTCGCCGGGAGCGTCGGGATGACGACGATCTCCCTGGACTGGCCCGATCCGATCCAGGTCCTGGGGATGATGAACCTCCTCGTCGGCCTCGCCTCAGGGGCGCTCTGGATCCTGATCTCAAAAAAACCGTATGTCGTAGCCGTTCCGGAGAGGTACGTCCCTCGCCGCCGCTGAACAGGGGTGGAGGAGCGGGCCCTGCCATCGGATGGATGATCTGAGGGAAAGAAGATCCCCACGGAGCGGCTGTTTTTTAAACCTTGAAGGGATAGATTGTAAGGGGGTTACTGAATATGAGATCAAATTGCGTCGTCGTCGCAGCTCTGGCCGCTCTTCTTCTAATTCTGGGATCGTCCACGGGGCTGAAGCAGGAGTCGGCGGGGTCCTCTCCGGATCCGGCCCTCGAATCGACCACCGGAGTCGGATCTACCTCGCCGGCCTCCGAGGCAGGTCCCGCCACCGTCGCCGGGATCTGGAGCCTGGTGCTGATAGACGGGGCCACCGGGAGGTCCTCGTCCGTGGAGGTAGATATCAGCCAGATCGATCGGGTGATATTCGGCCGAGGGGCCCCCGGCGGCGCCGGAGCCGCTCCAACCTTCCTTCCCGTCGAGACGGGTCCGAGGCCGACGAGGGACGATGGGATAAAGTCGATGGTCTGGTGGCTCCACCAAGACCCGGCACCTGCGGCCCAAGGAGCCTCATCTGCCCGATATCTGACGATCGGGGCCAGCGGGATCGTCATCGGCCAGCGGGTGAACCTCGATCTGATCTTCCTGGATCAGAACGCCCTTTACAGGCTGGATCTCACCGTCTTCGGAAGCTCGGTCTCCGGAGACTACCTCGCCTACGAAGGCGGGGGAGCGGTCGGGTCCGGGAGCTGCCTTGGGTCGATCAGGCCGGGGTACGCCCTCCCCCTCAGCTCTTCCCCCGAGGTCCTCAACCTCGGGAGGATGAGGTGAACGCGATCCGGTTAGAGGACCGGTTCGTCTGAAAACGGTACGGAAGTCCTTCTGCCGGAGGATCGGAGGGCTCTACTTCCCCGTCACCGGGACGTACTCGACGCCGGGCCTCCGCCTCGCGACCTCCATCCGGTAGAGCTTCATCAGGTCGTAGACCTCGGCGGGGACGTCGGTCTTGACGCACTCCCCCAGAAGCCTCCTCGCGTCCTCGGCGAGGAAGGGGTGGTCGTGGGTGTACTTCCCCGAGACGAACTCCTCGATGATCTGCGCTACCTTATCCCCGTCGCACCTGCCGTCCAGGATCGTCTTCACCAGGCCGTCCATCTGCCGGAGGGCCTTCTCTGCCTGGTCGGCGAGGACGATCGTCTTGTCGTCCACCTCGTCGATCTTCTTCCTCTCCAGGAGCCTCACCAGGGATGTGGCGGGGTAGGAGCCGGTCTGGTCTCCGAGCTGGGGGTCGACGGGGCCGAGGGCGGCGTGGGGGTCCATGATGATCTCGTCGACGGCGAGGGCGATGAGGGTCCCGCCGCTCATGGCGTAGTGGGGGATGATCACCGTCTTTCGAGCCGGGTGGGCCTTCAGAGCGAGGGCGATCTGGGTCGCGGCGAGGGCGAGCCCCCCGGGGGTGTGGAGGATGAGGTCGATGGGGACGTCCTTGGGGGTGGTCCTTATCGCCCTCAGGACCTGCTCGCTGTCGTCGATGTCGATGTACCTCGCCAGGGGTATCCCCAGGAAGCTCAGGACCTCCTGCCGGTGGATCAGGGTAACGACGACGGACTTCCTCCTCTTGCCCATCTTGACGAGGAGCCTCCTTCTGCTCTGCTCCAGGTATCTCCTCTGGAGCATGGGGACGAGGAAGAGGATGAGAAATAAGATGATCCACATGTTGCTGAGGAGGGATTCAGAGCCCATCTGGAGGAGGACTGGTTCGTACATCCGGTCAACAGGATCGACGGAATTCTATTTAACATTTGTTAAGGCTTCTCAAAGCCGATCCGGCGGGGGCGACGATGGGCCTATTCTCCAGCCTTTCAGCCCTTCCCACCTCCACCCCCTCCGACGAGGACGACGCCGGATAAGAAGGGTTATTCGTTTAAATGGCATAAAATAAGGGCTGATCTCAGAAGGATGGGATGGTGAATATATGACCGACGAAGGAATGACGATCAGGGGAGGAGATGCTGCGCCGCGGTTCTGCCTTCCCGACCAGGATGAACGAGTGGTATGCCTCGAAGAGTTCTCGGGAAGGTGGGTTGTCCTCTACTTCTATCCGAAGGACCACACCTCCGGATGTACCCGGGAGGCCGTCGACTTTACCGAGAGCCTCAAGGAGTTCCGGGATCGTGGGGCGGAGGTCTTCGGAGTGAGCCCCGACTCGCCGAAGAGCCACAGGAGCTTCCGGGAGAAACACCGGCTCGAGGTGACCCTCCTCAGCGACCCCGACCACCGGGTCCTGGAGGCCTACGGCGCCTGGGGGAAGAAGAGGATGTACGGGAAGGAATACGATGGCGTTCTCCGGAGCACGGCGATCGTAGATCCTGATGGCAAGGTCGCTCGAATCTGGAGGAAGGTCCGGGTCAAGGGCCACGTCGAGGAGGTCCTGGAGGCCCTCAGATCCCTCTCCTCGGGGCGCTGAAGGGGCCGGTATGGGCGATGGGTCCAGGAAATGGGGGTTGAGGGGCGGGGAGAGAGGGGAGCTTTGGACCCAAAAGCCGGGGAAACGGCGGGGCGGATCAGAGGAGTCGGCAGAAATAAGGGAAAAAAATTTTGGGATGGAGGTCTGGCGACCCCCCTCCTTCAGATCTCCTCCTCATATACCCAGAACCGGACGCCATCGCTGACGGAGCAGTCGGGGTTCTCGACGTCCGTCGCGGTGACGAAGAAGACGTACATCCCGCTGTAAAAGCTCTCCAGCACCTTGAAGTCGCCGTAGAAGCCGTAGGCGTCTCCGGGGTATATGTCCGGCATGAAGGTCCCTATGACGTGGGTTTTGGGCGTCGGGTCGACGTAGCCGTAGGTGATGGCGAACCTTCTCTTCTCGTCCAGGTCGTTCCTCACCGAGACGTTGTAGAAGATGGAGTCGCCGTAGATGTAGACCTCCTGGCTCAAGGATGAGGTGACGTTGAGGCAGGGCTCGGGGCACTGGTCCCCACCGCAGGTCGCCTCGAAGATCTCGACGGCGCTCCAGCCGCAGACCCGGCCGTATACCGTGACCTCGATCGTCCCGCCATATCCGGAGCAGACCGGGTCGATGACGGCGTGGTAAGCTTTCAGGTCGGAGTCGTAGACCAGGTCGTACCTCTCGCTCACCTCCTCAGAGCAGGTGACGTAGATCCAGACGTCGGTGAAGCCGGCCCGGTAGGGTATCGTGGCGCCGTCTTTCCCCTTCAGCTCGACGGTCACCTCCAGGGCCCCCTCGTCGCAGCTGACGATCCCATCGATACCGAAGCTGCAGCTGATGATCCCGGCGATGTCCTCCAGGATCGGCTCCAGGGTGAGGCCTGACCTGATGAGGTAGAACTTTCCTCCCGTCTCGACCGCCATCTTCTTGATCGACTCCTCGTCGGGGCCGATGGCGTAGACCTTAACGCCGCTCGATGCCAGGTAGGAGATGACGCCGTCGAGGGTGTCCCCCTCCTGGTTGCAGCAGTCGCCGTCAGGATGGGCGGGGGCGTCGGTGATCAGGACGACGATCTTCGCCGCGTCCCCACCCCTCCACCTCTGGTCGTTGACGGTGTGGGTCATAGCCGCCAGGACCGACTCGGGCTCGTCCCCTCCCCAGCCGAGGCTGAGGGCGTCGATCCAGGACTTGAAGGTGGCAGAGTTCCCCGTCAGGACCCCCTCGTTGTATACCTTGTACGGGAAGTCATCAGAGCCTCCACAGGCAGTATCCCCGCCACAGTTGAGGTTGAAGTCCCGATACTCCGTCAGGCCCAGCCGGTAGTCTATCCCGGAGGATGCGAGGTTATCTGCGAACTCCTTCGCGATCGACTTCATCTCGTCGATCTCCTCGCCCATGCTCCCGGTGGTGTCGAAGACGAAGACGATGTCCGCCTTCTTCCCCGAGACGCAGTCGAGGTACCTCGCCAGCTCCTGGCATTCGCCGGTGGGGGCTGCTGTCAGGGACTCGGGGGTGGTTACAAACATGAAACCCGTCTCCTCCGGAGAGGCTTCCGAAGAAGGCTGCGATATGGCCAGCGAAGCCGATAGGATGAAGATCATCGTCGCCGCCATCAAAACCATCATTTTTTTTCTCATGTCCTCCGCTCCAGTATATCGATCTGCGACTCAACGCCGCAAAATAATAAAGGTCTTTTCTCTCATAAAAATCTTTCCTGAGATACCAGCAGGTTTGAGAGGATCCAAATCCGGCGCGATGGCAGCCACAACCTTTAAGCTCCGGCCCCAGGCACTGTAAAGCCAGGCAGCGGAGGAATTTGGCGATGCTTGAAAGGCTGAAGAGGTCTCTATTGGAGGCCCCCATCTACAAGCGGGGCGATTACAACTACTTCATCCACCCGATCACCGACGGCGTCCCCGAGGTGAGGCCGGACCTGATCAGGGAGGTGGTGACCCACATCATCAGGACCGCAAACCTGGACGTCGACAAGATCGTCACCATCGAGGCGATGGGGATCCACATCGGGACCGCCCTCTCCCTCTTCACCGACATACCCCTGGTGATCATCCGGAAGAGGAGGTACGGCCTCCCGGGGGAGATCGAGGTGAGCCAGGTGACCGGGTACTCCAAGGGGCAGCTCTACCTCAACGGCATCTCCCCCGGCGATAGGGTGATCGTCGTCGACGACGTCGTCAGCACCGGGGGGACGGCCCTCGCCACCCTGGAGGCGCTGAAGGCCGCCGGCGCCCAGGTGGTGGACGTCGTCGCGGTGATAGAGCGGGGGTCTGGGGCCGAGAGGCTGAGGGGCCAGGGCTACCAGATCAAGACGATGTTGAGGGTCGATGCCGACGAATTCGGGGTCAGGATCCTCGATTAGGCGCCGGAGGTCGGGGGATGTGGTCCGGATCTCCTGGATCGGCCCCAGGGCCGGCTGGACCCATCGGTCTAGCTCTGCCAATAGATCTGGACCCGTCCCGAGATCCGGTGGTCGGGGGGGGGGACCTCTGAGCCTGGAGGAGGATCTCAGGGCGGAGACGGAGAAGTGGCTCAGGAGGGCCGAGGAGGCCAGAGAGAGGGCATCGCCCCGAGGGGAGGAGGGGGAGAGGTTTTCTGCCAACATCGATGCCTACCTATCCGACTGCCGCTACTTTCTCGACCAGGGCGACCTGATCCGGGGGTTTGAGGCCGTCATCTGGGCGTGGGCCTGGATCGAGATCGGCGAGCGGGTGGGGATCCTCGTCCTCGAAGGGAACCGTCCCTGAGCCGGCGGACGGCATCGGATCTCTACAGGGCGGGAGATGGCTCGGTCAGAAGTTGACCTCTACCGTCCCGCCGCCGAGGACGTCCTCCTCGCTCACCTCCACCTCCGTCGCGTCCCCTCCCGGGAAGTCCTTCAACGGGCCGAGGAGATAAGGTCCGACCGAATGGGTCCCATCCGTCCCCCCGGTCGAATAGGGGACGACGATCTCGTAGCGGCCGTCGACCGGCGTCGTCGAGCTGAAGTACTGGAACCTTCTCCCCTGGTTTGACGTCATATCCAGGATCACCCCCATCGGCTCGTCGTAAGGGGTCGTCCCAGCTATCCTCGCACCCTTGACCCGCTCGAAGACCTTGACTCTGCTGACGGGAAACCTCAGCCCCGAAGTGGTCTTTGACTCGTAGACCAGCCGGAAGGAGCCGAGGTCCGAGCAGTCCCGGAGGTGGAGCCTCGCGAGAACGGTGGCGAGAAACCTCGGGGAGTGCTCGTAGGTCAAGACCTCCGAATCTGCGGCTATGCTGACGTAGCTGGCCGGATCCTCATCGATCCAGCGGGCTATGGCGGGGAGCTTTCTGTAGACCATCTTCTCGTCGGTGATGACGTATCGGACGCCCCGCCGGTCGGCTACGTTCAGGGCCTCTTCCTCCTCTTCCGCCAGGAAGAACCGGGCGGAATCCGTTGCCCCGGCCTGGAAGTTGTTCGCCACCACCGGCCTCTTCGATCTGTAAAGAATCCAGTTGCCGTAATCCCACCAGCTGAGGATGGAGTAATTCCCGGCCTCGACGGGCAGCTCGAACCCCTCCGTCGGGGGGGCGTTCTCGCCGACCCAGTCGAGGGAGTCGGTCCAGTCTCCGGCGATCTCCGGCTTGTACCTGACCACCGCCGGAAGGCTGACGACGGCGGGGATGAGGAGGGCTAGGAGGAGGAGGGCGACGGCCAACCTGACGACCCGGGGGTCGGCCCTCTGAGATAGATCCGACGACCAGATCTTTTCCATCCCCCAGAAGAAGAGGAGGGAGACGAGGACTGACCCGCTGACCGAGAAGAGGAAGAGGAACCTGGTCTGGGAGATCGCCAGGGCTGCGGCGAGGCCGGCCCAGATGAGGAAGAGGAGCCGATCAGGTCTCAGGCCGGTGGAGGGCCGGACCCCCCGGGCGAGGATGAAAAGCCCCCCCAGGGCGAATATGAGGCCGAGGATCGAGAGGGATGCGAGGTCGTAGACTCTGAATATCGGCATAGCCTCCTCGACCCCCACCCTCGATAGTTCGCTATCGAAGAAGTAGGCGAGACCCTCCCGGAAGAGGGAGTGAAGATATCGGCCGATCTCCGTGGCGTAGCTTAAGATCAAAAGGATGTAGCCCAGGATTGCCACCAGGGGCCCAAAGGCCTGCCAGGGGACCCTTTTGGCGACGAAGAGCCTGGATAGAGGGTAGAGTATTCCGAGGGCGACGAGAGACCCCAGGGCTCCGACGAAGGAGGGGAGGAGCCAGGGCTCATCCCAGAAGGGGAGGAAGAGGAGGAGGGCGACCCCAAAGGCCGCAGCCATCGGGGCGATGGCGTCCCCAGGATCGGCCCCCTCCCGGAGGTCGAGGGAGATCTGGACCGCGGCGTAGATCAGGATCCCGATCATGTATATCGGAGCCCCCAGCCAGGTGTAGCCGACGGCGGCGAGGAGGGCTCCGGCCGCGGCCCCAAACCTGAGCCTCCGGTCCCGGTCGGTGAGGGCGGAGGCGAGGAGAAGGATCGCCCCCAGCATCAGGAGCAGCTCCATCGGATCGTGATCGGGCAGCCCGAAGATCGTCCTGGCGATGTGCTTTGGATCGATGGCAAGGAGGAGGGCGGCGAGGAGGGCCACCTTCGTCCCGAAGAGCTTCCTCGCCAGGAGGTACAGGAGGAGGATCATCAGCGATCCGAGGATCGGGGGAATGATGGCTCCTGCGGCCTCCACGGCCCGGGGCGATCCTCCCAGAAGGAGGGCCGCCGCCGCCACGATCTGATCGAAGAGGGGCGGCCAAGTGAGTTCGAAGCCGATAGGATGGTTGAGGTAGGAGTCGAACCATAGGGCAGAGGGGAAGTTCTCGGCGGTGTAGAGGGCCCTTCTCATGTGATAGAACGAGTCGTAGCCGTAAAATTGGACCTCTCCCCCCGCCAGGGCGTTTCTTGCGGGGACCAGCCTCAGAGAGAGCCCCAGAAGGACGGCCGCCGCGACTCCCCATAGCTCGTAAGACCTCTCCCTCTCCATGTTGGGGAAAGGTTTCCATCGCCGTTCATATAAGTTTCTTTTCCGGTCCCCCGGTTCTGAGGCCTCGGGGGGATCGTCTCCTCCGGGATGGGGGGAGATCTTCTGCAATTTAAAGTCTTGAGAGAAGCAGAAAGCTTAAAAGAGGGAACTCTGGTGTTGATTTGTGGATCTTGTGAGCCTGGTCATCCCCGCCATGGACGAGGAGGAGACGATAGGAGAGTGCATCCGCCGGGCGAGAGCCGTCTTCGAGGAGATGGGGATCGAGGGGGAGGTGATCGTGGCGGACAGCTCCGGGGACGCGACGCCGGAGATCGCCATATCCCTCGGGGCGGAGGTGGTCAGGCCGGAGAAGCTCGGATACGGCAACGCCTACCTGGCGGGGTTTGCGAGGGCGCGGGGGAGGTACATAGTCATGATGGACGGAGATCTCACCTACGATCCCGCCGATATGCCCGGGTTTATAAGGCTTCTCGAGAGCGGCAGAGCCGATTTCGTCATCGGGACGAGGCTTAAAGGCCAGATCGAGGAGGGGGCCATGCCCGCCCTCCACCGGTACCTAGGAAACCCCCTCCTGACGGGGATCCTCAACCTCCTCTTCGGGGCGGGGATCTCCGACGCCCACTCTGGGATGAGGGCGATGACTCGGGAGGCCCTCGATCGGCTCCACCTCCGGGCTGGGGGGATGGAGTTCGCCTCGGAGATGGTGATCGAGGCCTCGCGGAAGGGCCTCTCGATAGAGGAGGTCCCGATCACCTACCATCCCCGAAGGGGGGCCTCGAAGCTCCGCTCCTTCACCGACGGGTGGAGGCACCTCCGGTTCATGATCCTCTACAGGCCGGGCCCCTTCCTCCTCCTCCCCGGAGCCGTCGCCCTCGTCCTCGGCCTTGCCCTCACCCTCTTCGTCCTGAGGCAGGAGCCAGCTTCTGAGCTGAGGGCCCATTCCCTCATCCTCGGGAGCATGCTCCTGATAATTGGGTATCAGACTCTCTTGTCAGGGGTCTACATAGCCGCCTTCGGCAAGACCTACGGGGTGGAGGGTTCGGGGTGGATCGCCAGGATATTGACCAGCTACCACTCCCTGGAGAAGGAGCTTCTGGCGGGGTTGGCCTTTCTAGGTGGGGGGGTGGCCCTGGGGCTGGACGTCGTCCTCCGCTGGAGGGGGGCTGGATACGGGTCCATCCAGGAGATGCAGGAGTCGATGATGGCGATGATCCTCGTCATCATCGGAATCCAGACGATATTCTCAGCCGTCTTCATCAGCCTCCTCCTCCTAAAATCCGGGGAGGTAAATGGACGGTGAGCTCCGAAGGGTCGATGGAGGCCAAAAGGACGGAGGTATGAGGATGGAACGGCAGACCCCCCAGCTTGGAGAGTCCAGCTTTTGGGCGCGATCGTCATGAAGATCGCCTACGTCCACGACGTGATATACCCCTACGTCAAAGGTGGGGCCGAGAGGAGGGTATGGGAGGTCTCCCGGAGGCTGGCGGGGAGGGGGCACGAGGTTCACATCTTCGGGATGAAGCACTGGCAGGGTGACGATCTGGTCGAGAGGGATGGCGTCTTCCTCCACGGGGTCTGCCCGCCCGGGAGCCTTTACGTCGGCGGGAGGAGGTCGATCTCGGCCGCGGTCCGGTTTTCGGCCCGGCTCCTGCCCAAGCTCAGGGGGGATTTCGACGTCATCGACGCCCAGCAGTTCCCCTACCTTCCCTGCTTCTCAGCCAAGCTCCAATCCCTCCGCCGGGGGGCGCCCCTCGTCATAACCTGGCACGAGGTCTGGGGCGACTACTGGCGGGAGTACCTGGGGAGGATGGCGCCCCTGGGGATCCTGGTGGAGCGGGGGGCTCTGAGGCTCCCCGAGAGGATCATCCCCGTCTCGGAGCGGGTGAGGGCCGACCTGTTGGGGATGGGGGTCGGGGCTGACCGGATGGAGGTGGTCAAAAACGGCGTAGACCTGGATCGGATAGGATCGGTCGGAGCAGGGGAGACCCTCTACGACGTCATCTACGTCGGGAGGCTCTCAGCCCACAAGCGGGTCGACCTCCTCATCGAGGCGGTGGGGCTCCTCCGGGAGGCGATCCCCGAGATCCGGTGCGGGATCGTGGGGGACGGCCCCGAGATGGCCGCTCACCGCAGGCTCGTCCGGGATCGGGGGCTGGAGGAGAACGTCGACCTCCTGGGGTTTCTGGAAGACGAAGACGATCTCATAGCGAAGATGAAGGCCGCGAGGATCTTCGTCCTCCCCTCGACGAGGGAGGGGTTCGGGATCAGCGTTCTGGAGGCGAACGCCTGCGGCCTTCCGGCCGTCGTCGTCGACTCGGAGAAGAGCGCTGCCGCCGACCTGATCAGGGAGGGGAAAAACGGCGTCTTATGCCGGCCTTCGGCATCGTCCATCGCCTCGAAGGTGGAGGGGCTTCTCGCGGGTGGCGGCTATAAGAGGATGGCGGGACCATCGAAGGAGATCGCGAAGGGGTATGACTGGTCCATCATCGTGGGGAGGCTGGAAGGGGCATATGAGGAGCTTTGAGGTTATCGTAGGAGGTCTCTGAGGTGGCGGGATGAGGATCCTCCAGACCCCACCCCGCTATCCCCCTGCCGTCGGCGGGGTCGAGAACGCCGTCGCCGGCCTCACGAGAGGGCTGGTGGGTCTTGGCCACGAGGTCGCCGTCCTCTGCGCCAACGAGCCGGTCTCGGCGAAGGAGGAGGTCCTCGAGGGGGTCAGGGTCCGGAGGCTCCCCTACGTCGGGAAGGTCGCCAATACCAACGTCACCCCGGGGCTTCCCATAGCGATCCTGAGGGAGGAGTTCGACCTCCTACACACCCACCTCCCGACGCCGTGGTCCGCCGACTGGAGCGCCATCGCCGCCGCTGCAAAACGAAAACCCCTGGTTTTGACATATTATAACGACATCGTCGGCGAAGGCCCCTTCGAGGGGATCGCCCGGCTCTACAACAGGACGGGTTTGAGGCTCCTCCTCCGCCTGGCCAAGAAGATCACCGTCATCCAGCCGGAGTACCAGAACTCTCCTCACCTCCGGGGGCTTGAGGAGAAGGTCGAGGTTATACCCGTCGGCGTAGACCTTGCGCGGTTCAGGCCCGAGGGGGCGGCTTCCGACGGGAGGACCCTCTTCTTCCTCAGCCTCCTGGACAGGCATCACCGGTACAAGGGGCTCGAGGACCTCCTCTCGGCCCTGGTGGCGGTGAAGGAGGAGGTCGGCGACGTAAAGCTCCTCGTCGGGGGCGGCGGGGAGCTCCTCGATCATTATCGGAGGGCTTCCGCCCGTCTGGGGCTGGAGGAGGCCGTCCAGTTCCTCGGCTTCGTCCCCGAAGAGATGGTGGCGAAGTATTATAACAGATGCGACATCTTCATCCTCCCGTCCACCTCCCGGGCCCAGGAGGGGTTCGGGATGGTCGCCCTGGAGGCGATGGCCTGCGGAAGGCCGGTGATCTGCACCGGGATCGTCGGGGTCGCGGAGGAGGTCGAGCGGGTCGGCGCAGGGCTCGTCGTCGAGGCCGGCAAGCCCGAGGTCCTCGCCGAGGCGATAGCCCGCCTCCTCCAGAGCGGGCCGGAGGCCCAGAGGATGGGGGCGGCGGGGAGGAGGCTTGTGGAGGAGAGGTACGGATGGAGGAAGGTCGCGGAGAGGTTCGAAGGTTTATATGAAGGCCTAGTCGGATAGGGCGGATCTGATCGATGCATCTAAAAAAGTAATAAATGAAGATCCCAGGAGCGGTTATCAAATGGACCTGAAAGGGAAAAGCGTTCTCGTAACCGGCATCAGCGGCTTTGTGGGGTCGAAGCTCGGAAAGCGGCTGGTGGATGAGGGGGCGGAGGTCTTCGGACTGATGAGGAGGAGGGCCGATGGGATCCTCCCCCACAACCTGAAGCGCGAGGGGATTGGACCCCAGGTGAAGCTCCTGGAGGGAGACCTGGCCGACATCTCGAGCCTGGGTTCGGCCCTGACGGTGAGCGATCCGGACCTGGTCTTCCACCTCGCTGCCCAGTCCTTCGTCCCCCGGTCCTTTGCTAGCCCCCTGGAGACGGCGGAGGCGAACTGCCTGGGGACCGCAAACCTCCTGGAGGCGATCAGGATAAAGGACGTTGACCCGAAGGTCGTCTTCGCCGGATCGAGCGAGGAGTACGGCCTCGTCATCTCCTCCGAGGAGCAGCTTCGGAGGGCGCGAGATAAGTACGGGACGGTCTTCCCCGAGCCGGCAACGATCCCGGAGCTCCCCATAACGGAGACAAACCCCCTCCGGCCCATGTCCCCCTACGCCGCCAGCAAAGTCTACGGGGACTTTTTGACGAGGAACTACTGCCACTCCTACGGCCTCAAGACGATCGTCTCGAGGGCCTTCAACCACGAGGGAGCCGGTCGGGGGATGATGTTCGTCACCAGCGTCATCACAAGCCAGGTGATGAGGCTGAAGATGGGCGAGGCGGATAAGATCCGGATAGGAAACGTCAACGCCTTCCGGGACTGGTCCCACGTCGCCGACGTCATCGACGGCTACCTCCTCCTGGCCGATAAGGGACGGTTCGGGGACGTCTACAACCAGGGGTCGATGAGGGCGAACTCCGTCCTCAGCTACCTCCTCCTCAGCCTCGAGAGGGCGGGCTACCCCGTCGACGGGATCGAGACCTTCCGGGGTGAGAAGGCGGTGGCCGACCCCACAGAGCGGGACCCCTCGGAGATCTTCGGATTGGTCTTCGATAAGACGAGGCTCGACGGGATGCTCCTCCGGGGGGAGGTGGAGTTCGGGGCCGAGGACGGCGGGGTCGTCGCCCTCTCGGGGGCGGATAGGGTCGCGATCGAGTTCGATCCCGAGAGGTTCAGGCCCGCTGAGGTCCCGATCCTCCTCTCGGAGACCACCAAGATATCCGGCCTCGGGTTCGTCGCGAGGAGGAGCCTCGGGGATATCATCGAGGACCAGCTGAACCACTACCTATCAGAGGCCGAGAGGAAGGGATGGGGTTGAAGGTGAGGGCAACCTTCGGCCGGATCGGGGTCGCCCCCGGGGGCGAGGAGGTCGCCTTCGCCTCGCACCGACGGCAGAGGATCTCTCTTGAGAAGAGGTCTTGCTGGAGGTCCCATGCCGTTTGAGTTCGAAGAGCTGGGCCTTCCGGGCGTTCTTCTGATAAGGCCCAAGATCTTCAGGGACGACCGGGGGTACTTCCTTGAGACGTACAAGAAGGAGGATCTTGCGAGGTCCGGGATCGAGGGCGAGTTCGTCCAGGACAACTGCTCCAGGTCCGCGTACGGCGTCCTGAGGGGGATGCACTTCCAGCGAGAGCCCCGCGCCCAGGCGAAGATCGTCCAGTGTACCAGGGGTGTAATCTATGACGTGGCGGTCGACCTTCGGAGGGATTCGACGACCTTCAAACGATACGCTTCTGCGATCCTCTCAGAGAATAACAGGTACCAGCTTTACGTGCCGAGAGGTTTTGCCCACGGGTTTTTGGTGCTGAGCGATATAGCAGAGGTCATGTACAAAGTCGACAACCCCTACTCGCCAGAATCTGAAGGGGGCCTGATCTGGGATGATCCCGAGGTGAATATAAAGTGGCCGATCGATCATCCTGTTCTGACAGAGAGGGATAAGAGCTGGCCTGGATTGAAAACCCTTATCATAGAAGGCTCCTTGTTCTGAGAAAGTTGATTCTGATGCACAGGAGAAAAAAAATATGAAGGCTCTGATTCTGTCCGGCGGGCGGGGGACGAGGCTTCGGCCGATAACCCACTCTCAACAGAAGCAGCTGATACCGATAGCCAACAAGCCCGTCCTCTTCTACGCCATCGAGGACGTCATCGAGGCGGGGGCCGAGGAGGTGGGGATCATCGTCGGCCCGAATAAGGAGCAGGTCATAGAGACGGTCAGGTCGAGGACTTGGGATTCTGAGGTGGAGTTCATATTCCAGGGGGATCCGGCGGGGCTGGCCCATACGATCCTCGTCGCCGAGGAGTTCCTCGGGGACGACGAGTTCGTGATGTACCTCGGGGACAACGTCATAAAGGGCGGGATCCTCAAACATTCGGAGAAGTTCCGGGAGTCGGGCCCCGACTCCCTCGTCCTCCTGACGGAGGTGGAGGACCCCCAGAGGTTCGGGGTCGCCGATCTGGACGAGGAGGGGCGGGTGAGGCGGCTGGTGGAGAAGCCGAAGGTGCCGCCGTCCAACTACGCCCTGGTGGGGATATACTTCTTCAGGCCCTCGATCGTCGAGGCGTGCAAGAGGATAAAGCCCTCCTGGAGGAACGAGCTCGAGATCACCGACGCCATCCAGTGGCTCCTGGACAGCGGCCGGCGGGTGGAGGCGTCGATCGTCGACGGGTGGTGGAAGGACACGGGGAAGGCCGAGGACATCCTGGAGGCGAACCGACTGATCCTCGACGAGATGAAGCCGAAGAACGAGGGGGTTCTGAGGTCCTCCAGGATCTTCGGGAGGGCGGTCGTCGGCAAGGGCTCCGTCATCGAGAACTCCGAGATCAAGGGGCCGTGCATCCTCGGCGCAAACTGCGCGATCCGGGACTCGTACATCGGCCCTTACACCTCGATAAACGACGGCTGCACCATCGAGGGGACGGAGGTGGAGGACAGCGTCATCATGGAGGGGTGCACCATATCGAGGGCCGGAAGGATCGTGGAGAGCCTGATCGGAAAGAACGTCGCCATCCGGGAGAACGACCGGAGGCCTGCCGGCCACAGGTTTATAGCCGGGGACAGCTCGGAGATCCTGTTGTGATGCTATGAGGCTCCTCGTAACAGGCGGGATGGGGTTCATCGGGAGCAACTTCATCCGCCACTATCTCGGCCGGCACCAAGAGGCCCGGATCGTCAACGTCGACGCCCTGAAGGCGGGCTCCAACCCCGAGAGCCTGAGGGGGGTCGATGAGGAGAGGTACACCTTCGTCGAGGGGGACATCTCCGACCGCCGTCTGATGGCCAGGCTCGTCAGCAGCGCCGACGCGGTGGTGAACTTCGCCGCCGAGACCCACGTCGACCGGAGCATCTCCGGCCCCGAGCCGTTCCTCGCGAGCAACGTCGGTGGGACCTTCTCGATCCTCGAGGCCCTGAGGACGAGAAATCCGGAGGCGAGGCTCGTCCACATATCGACGGACGAGGTCTACGGCGACATCCTCTCGGGCTCCTTCCGAGAGACCGACGGCTTGCGGCCGTCGTCCCCCTACTCCGCGAGCAAGGCCGCCTCCGACGTCTTCGTCTCCGCCTACGCCAGGACCTACGGTTTATCCGCCATGATCACCCGCTGCACCAACAACTACGGCCCCCGCCAGTTCCCCGAAAAGCTGATCCCCAAGGCGATCATCCGGGCCAACAGGTCCCTGAAGGTCCCCATATACGGGACGGGGGAGAACGTCCGGGACTGGATATACGTCCTCGACCACTGCCGGGCGGTGGAGATGGTCCTGGAGGCGGGGGAGGCCGGCGAGGTCTATAACGTCTCCTCCGGGGAGGAGAGGACGAACCTCGCGGTGGTGAGGACCCTCCTCTCGATCATGGGAAAGGACGAGGATGCGATCGAGTTCGTCGAGGACCGCCCCGGCCACGACGTCAGGTACAGCCTCAACTCCTCGAAGATCAGAAGGGAGCTAGGCTGGCGGCCTGAGCGCGGCTTCCGCGAGGGGATGGAGGCGACGGTCCGGTGGTACGTCGAGAACGAGGGGTGGTGGATGCCCCTCGTCGACGAACGGGTCCTCCATCCGACGCCGTGGAAGCTGGAGTGGTGAGGATGCGGCTTCTCATTACCGGGGGGAGCGGCCTCTTGGGCTCCAGGCTCGCCGAGGTCGCCGTCGCGGAGGGGCATCAGGTCTTCTCCGGATCTTGCCACCATTCCCCAGAGTTTGGGGCGGCGGTGAGGCTCGACCTGTTGGAGGGGGAGGAGGTCGAGAGGGCGATCGCGGAGGTCGCCCCCGAGGTAGTATTCCACACCGCCGCCCTGACGGACGTCGACAGGTGCGAGGATGATCCGGATCTAGCCTGGAGGACGAACGTCCTGGGGACGGAGCGGGTCGCGAGGGCTGCGGCAGAGGCGGGGGCCCATCTGGTCTACGTCTCCACCGATTACGTCTTCGATGGCCTGCGGGGGATGTACCGGGAGGAGGATCGGACCGACCCCGTCAACTGCTACGGCCGGACGAAGCTTTCGGCGGAGGGGTTCTGCGACTTCGTCGCCAGGACCTCTGTCATCTACGGGGCGCGGCCGGCGAGCGGGAAGGTCAACTTCGCCCTCTGGCTCGTCGAGCGGCTCGCCGCCGGCGAGGAGGTCCGGATCGTCACCGACCAGTTCATAACCCCCACCCTCAACACCAACCTCGCGAGGATGCTCCTCGAGGCCGGGGAGAGGAGGCTTGCGGGGGTCTACCACATGGCGGGGGCGACGAGGGTATCACGACACGGCTTCGCCGTCGAGATCGCGAGGGCCTTCGGCCTCGACGAGGGGCTGATCGCCCCCTCGAGGATGTCGGATATGAGGTGGAGGGCGAAGAGGCCGAGGGACTCCTCCCTCGACACCTCCAAGGCGGCCCGGCTCATGGCGGAGGTGCCCTCGCCCCTCCGGGAGTCGTTGAGGGCCCTGAGGGAGGAGATCGAGGCGGCGGCCTAAAATTATAAATTATACTAATAATTATTGGAGGATACATATTGGTCACGCTGGTTACGGGCGGTGCCGGGTTCATAGGATCGAACCTGGTGGAGGACCTTCTGGCTAGCCGCCGGGAGGTGGTCGTCCTGGACGATCTGAGCACCGGAAGCATGGAGAACCTGGAGGGGCTGTCGGGAAAGATCGACCTAGTCCGCGGGAGGTCCTCAGAGCTCCTCGATCTGAATATCAGGCCTGAGGAGATATACCACCTGGGGATCCCCTCCTCCTCGCCGATGTACAAGAGGGACCCGATGCTGGTAGCCGAGGCGATGAAGGGGATGATCGCCGTCCTGGAGCTGGCAAAAAAGACCGGATCCAGGGTCGTCTACGCCTCCACCTCCTCCCTCTACAGCGGCCAGACGCCGCCCCACAGGGAGGATATGGAGGTCCTCGTCACCGACTACTACACCGAGGCCCGGTTCGCCATGGAGAGGATGGCGGAATTGTACAGAAAGCTCTTCGGCGTCAGGGCCGTAGGCATGAGGTTCTTCTCCGTATACGGCCCGAGGGAGGGGGCGAAGAGGCAGTACGCGAACATCGTCACCCAGTTCCTCTGGGAGATGACGGCGGGGAGGGCCCCCGTCATCTACGGGGACGGCTCTCAAACCCGGGACTTCGTCTACGTCAAGGACGTCGTATCGGCCCTCCGGCTGGCCATGGCCTCCGACTGCACCGGGGCGCTGAACGTCGGCACCGGGAAGAGCTACAGCTTCAACGCCGTCGCCGAGATCCTGGCGGAGAGGATGGGCCTGGACCTGAAGGCCGAGCACGTCGATAACCCCATCAAAAACTACGTTCGGGACACCTTAGCCGATACCACAAAGGCCGAGGAGGTCCTGGGGTTCAGAGCCCGGTACTCTCTGGATGAGGGGATCGAGGAGCTTTTGAGGTGCTACGGATTCAGGGGATGATCCCTCCGAGGGGGAAGGATCGTCCCTGTTGAGGGGGCGCCGGATGAAGGGGATGGCTGAGGAGGGTACGGCTCGGCCGGGGCTGATAAGCGTCGTCATCCCGAGCTACAACGGGAGGCGGTACCTGGAGGGGTGCCTCTCGTCCCTATCGGTCCAGAGCTTCGATGACTTCGAGACGATCGTCGTCGACAACGGCTCGGAGGACGGGACCGCCGAATACTTGGCGGCGGAGTTCCCCGAGGTGAGGGTGGTGAGGAGCGAGGTGAACCTGGGGTTCGCCGCCGGGGTCAACGCCGGGATAAGGCGGGCGAGGGGCGAGGAGATCCTCACCCTCAACAACGACACCGTCGCCGAGAAGGACTTCATCAAGAGCCTCGCCGAGGCGATGGCCAGAGACGACCGGGTGGGGATGTGCGCCTCCAAGATGCTCTTCTGCGATCGAAGGATCAACTCGGCGGGGATCTGCCTCTCCCGGAGCGGCGCCGCCTGGGACCGGGGGATGGGCGAGGAGGACCGGGGCCAGTACGACGCCCAAGAGGAGGTCTTCGGCCCCTCGGCGGGGGCGGCCCTCTACCGGCGAAAGATGCTCGATGAGATAGGCCTCTTCGACGAGGAGTTCTTCGCCTACATGGAGGACGTGGACCTGGCCCTCCGGGGCCAGCTCGCCGGGTGGAGGTGCCTCTACGTACCGGGGGCGGTCGTCCGCCACATCCACGGGGGGACCGCCGGCTTTGGGTCGGACCTTTCGGTCTACTACGGGAACAGGAACGTTCTCTGGTACCCCGTCAAGGACCTGCCGGCGGGGCTATTGGTCTCGTCGCTGCCCTGGATCGTCGGCCGGTCCCTCGCCGTCATCCCCTACTATGCCCTCCGGGGGCGAGGCCGGACAGCCCTCCGGGCTAAGGTCGACGGCCTTGCTGGGGTGCCCCGGATGCTGAGGAAGCGGAAATCGGTCCTCCGCCGCGTCCCGGCGGGGGAGATACGCAAACATATAAGGACGTGGAGCGAGATCAGGGGGCCCTGAGATGTGGATCGTCGAGTACAGGGAATTGATACGGATCTTGACCGTCAGCGACCTGAAGGTGAAGTACCAGAGCTCGGTCCTCGGTTTTCTCTGGTCGCTATTGAACCCGCTACTGATGATGCTCGTCTTATACCTCGTCTTCAGCAACGTCTTCAAGTTCGAGGATGACAGCTTCGCCCTCTACCTCCTGATAGGGATCGTCGCCTGGCGGTTTCTCGCTAACGGCACCATGACCTCCATCTCGGCGATCGTGGGAAGGCCGAGCCTCGTCACCAAGGTCTACGTCCCGCGGCAGGTCCTGGTCCTCAGCACCGTCCTATCGAGCTTCACGAGCTCGATCCTCGAGTTCTCGGTTCTGATACCCCTCCTCATCTTCTTCGGCGTAGACCTCTCAGCAAACGTCCTCTTCTTCCCCCTGATCCACCTCGCCTTCCTCGGCCTCGTCTACGGGATGAGCCTGGTCCTCTCCGCCCTGTACGTCTACTACAGGGACCTAAACCAGATCTGGGACGTCCTCCTCCAGGCGGGGTTCTTCCTCTCGCCGATAGTCTACCCGGCGGAGATCGTCCCCGATAAATACCTGGCCGCATACATGCTGAACCCGGTGACGGTGACCATCGAGATGTACCGGGAGGCGCTCCTCTACGCGACGGCCCCCTCCGCCGCAGACCTAGCCTTCGTCGCCGCGGCGGCGGGGGCGGCCCTCCTCGTCGGCGGAGCCGTCTTTGGGAGGCTTGAGGGAAGGTTTGCGGAGGAGATCTGAAATGGCTTCGAGGTTATCCCTGCCCGGGATCCGGCAGATCGGGGAGATCGTCAACGGGACGAGGGACCTCGGGGAGGAGGCGGTCGTCGTCGAGGGGGTCTCGAAGCGGTTTCGGATCCCCCACGAGAGGAAGTCGACCTTCTACGACCACCTCTTCGGCCTCGCCAGGGGCGGGAGGTACTCCTACGAGGTCTTCTCCGCCCTGGAGGAGGTCACCTTTTCCGTCCGGCGGGGGGAGACCTTCGGGGTGATCGGGCCGAACGGCTGCGGCAAGTCCACCCTCCTCAAGATCCTGGCGGGGGTCCTCCGCCCCGACGCCGGCCGGGTGGCGATCGCCGGGAAGGTCGCCCCCTTCCTGGAGCTCGGGGTCGGCTTTCATCCGGAGCTCACCGCCATCGAGAACATCCGCCTCTACGGGGCGATCATGGGCCTATCGAGGCGGGAGGTGGAGGGGAAAAGGGAGGAGATCCTGGAGTTCGCAGACCTGAAGCGGTTTGAGAACATGAAGCTGAAGAACTTCTCATCCGGGATGTACGTCAAGCTCGCCTTCGCGACGGCGATAGAGGCCAACCCCGACATCCTCCTCGTCGACGAGGTCCTATCGGTGGGGGACGAGGCCTTCCAGAAGAAGTGCGCCGGGAAGATCGAGGAGATAAGGCGGGCGGGGAAGACGATCGTCTACGTCTCCCACGCCCTCGCGTCGGTAAGGGATTTATGTGAGAGATGTATACTCATTGATGCAGGGAGGGTAGTTGCTTTGGGCGAGGCAGAGCGAGTGGTGTTGGAGTATAGAAATTTAATAGAACAAATTGAGAGTGAAAATAACAAGGTGAAAAAATGAGAGATAAAGGCGAAACGAACATAGAGATAGAAAATTTGGATCTCGGTCAAGGTCATTTTGATGTAATAGATTATTCCGATGGGAATCTTCTTGTCTCTGGATGGATGCTGAATCCTGAGATTGATTTTAATTCTTTTGCCATTTATATTGATCACTGTAAATATCAATTATGTACCACAATTAAAAGAGAAGATGTCGGTAAGGCTTTTCCGGATATACCTCATGCTAATAATACCGGTTTCTCTTTCAGCCTCGACATTTCAATCGATAGAATGAATAAGAATTTGGATATTTGTGTTATAGGGCTATCACAAGATAAGGAGATAGCAAAAATTAGAACTTATTATAATCAAATTCAAAATAAGTTAGTACCACCGGAAAAGCTAATCTTGCGTATCGGAGGCGGTTTTGAGAACGTTGGAAACGAATTTCTCAGATACTTTATAGATATAGGTAAGATAAAATCTAATGCAAAAATCCTGGATGTGGGGTGTGGCTGTGGCAGAATGGCCGTTCCTTTAATTGGCTATTTGGATGAACGTGGAAGTTATGATGGGTTTGATATAATTCCTGAAGGTATAATTTGGTGCCAGGAGAATATAACTAAAATATTTCCGAAATTTAAATTCCAGTTAGCTGATGTATACAATAAAGAATATAATCCCTCTGGTGCGATTGATGCATCAAAATATACCTTTCCATATAATGATGACTCTTTCGATTTTGTTTTCCTCACATCGGTTTTTACGCATATGCTGCCACAAGAGATAGAAAATTATTTCTCTGAAATAACACGAGTGCTGAAGAAAGATGGCATATGCATGAGTACCTTTTTTTTATTGAATCGTGAGTCATTGGAGCTCATAAACTCAAAGTCTAGCTCTCTGGATTTTAAATATGGTCCTGGGAAATATCTTACTGTAAGCAAAGATAATCCCGAATCGGCTATTGCTTATGACGAATTATATGTACGTGGGATTTATGATATATATAATCTAAACATCATAGGTCCAATTTATTACGGGGGATGGTGTGGGCGGAATAAATACTTAAGTTATCAAGATTGTATTATTGCAAAAAGATAGTATTGAATATACTAAAATTTAAAAAGTAACTTACATTAATCAGGCTAGTGATCAAGGGACTACAGGAAAATATACTGGAGTTCGCGGACCTGAAGCGGTTTGAGAATATGAAGCTGAAGAACTTCTCGTCTGGCATGTACGTCAAGCTCGCCTTCGCAACGGCGATCGAGGCTGATCCAGATGTTCTACTGGTCGACGAGGTCCTCTCGGTGGGGGACGAGGCCTTCCAGAAGAAGTGGGCCGGGAAGATCGAGGAGATAAGGCGGGCGGGAAAGACGATCGTCTACGTCTCCCACGCCCTGGGGTCGGTAAGGGATTTATGTGACCGGTGCATGCTTTTGAGCGACGGCAAGGTAATATCATTAGTAGAGACGGATAAGGCAATAGCGGGTTATATGCAGAAATTATTAAATAATAACTACGATCAATTAAATAGGTTGTCTTGTAAGCCAGATCACGCTATCAAGGAAGAAGGATCATGAAAGAATCTGTAGGAATATTGTATGATAATATCAGCGGAAATACCGGCGACGTTGCTATAGGTCTTAGCATTAAAAAAATATTGAAAGATATGGGAGTTGGGTACGAAGAGCTTATTCCAGGCAGATTTAATCCTAATAATTATAATACAATAATTATTGGTGGCGGGCATTTAATACGCCCAAGTCCTGACTTCTTTTATGATAAATTTAAAATAAATGGTCAACATATTTTGAATACCGTAGGAATAGTAGGCTCGCCTGATGATTTAGACTATTTAAAAGATTATAAATACATAACAGTTAGGAGTTCGTGGGATAAAGAACAGCTATTTTACCTAAAAAAAGAAGTACATGTTGTACCATGTACAACGATGCTACTAGAGGATTTGGATAATATTCCAGTTATACCAAAGAAGAAGAGTTTGGGAATCCATTTAACTCCAAATTTTTTTAGCAAAGAAGAAGAAGTACAATTTATAGAATGGATCTCGACTCTGCCGTTCAAGATTTATTTTTTGCCAATAACACACTATAATCAGGACTATATATATTTAAATTATTTAAGTTCAAGGGTAAAGGAATCCGTGCTTTTGCCGTTGATGAATCCACTAGAGATCTTCACATTTATAGGTAAATTAGATTTCTTTATAAGCTGCTCTCTTCATGGTGCTATTTTCTCGTATCGACACAACGTCCCATTTATATTATATAATTATGATGAAAAAATGCTTTACTTTATGAAAGATCGAGGGTTACAGAATTATATATTCACAAATTTTAATGAGATGAAATCTTCTTTGATTACACTCTTTGAAGAAGTTCCTGATTATTCTGATATGATCTCTAGAGATTTAAGCTTATTAGAAAAACACGTTCAATATTTAAGAGAAATTCTTCCATCAGGCAATTTTTCAGAAGAGGATATAAATGAATATAAATCATTAAATAATTATCAAATACATAACCTTCAATCTCAAATTAGAGCCTATGAAAGCCATATTAGATTCGCGGATGAACAGATGGCTCATATCAAGCATTTTCTCTCTAATATCGATATTCGAATATCATCCCTAACCCAAGAGCTTAATGAGATGCGACAAGGCATAACAGATCGTGACGTCCGAATATCATCCCTGACACAAGAGCTTAATGAGATGCGACAAGACATAACAGATCGTGACGTCCGAATATCATCCTTAACCCAAGAGCTTAACGAGATGCGACAAGACATAACAGATCGTGACGTCCGTATATCATCCTTGACACAAGAGCTTAATGAGATGCGACAAGACATAACAGATCGTGACGTCCGAATATCATCCTTAACCCAAGAGCTTAATGAGATGCGACAAGGCATAACAGATCGTGACGTCCGAATATCATCCCTAATCCAAGAGCTTAATGAGATGCGACGAAGTGTCGTATGGAATCTAACTATGAAGTATCATAATTGTTTTGTAGAGCGAGTACTATCTAGCGGAACTAAGCGACGAGAGTTGTATGATCTGGGATTGAAAGGAACTAGAATATTAGCAAATGATGGTTTAGGATCTTTTTGTAATGTAGCCACGCAATATATTAGACATAAACGAAATAGTACGACAAACATAGAAGCATTCGATAAAACAATATTTAAAAAATGGGATGAGGATTTCGGGCCCCAAGAGATTGCATTGGAAGTATATAAAAGTCTCAGTTACAAGCCTAGAATTAGCATAATAATGCCTACCTGGAATACTGAGGAAAAGTGGCTTAGAAGAGCTATCGAATCCGTTAAAAATCAAATCTACGATAATTGGGAGTTGTGCATTGCGGATGGAGGATCTACTAAATCTGATACAAAAAACGTTCTTCAAGAATATGCTGATAGCGATACGAGAATAATATTAAAATATTTACCTGAAAATATGGATATTTCTGGTAATAGTAATAACGCATTAAACTTGGCATCAGGAGACTTTGTTGGATTTCTTGATCATGACGATGAATTAACACCCTATGCCCTCATTGAAAATGTAAAACTATTGAACTTGCATCCCGAGGCAGATCTGATCTATAGCGATCATGCAAAAATTGATGAAAATGGGTTAATCTACGACCAGGAATTCAAACCAGATTGGAGTCCCGAACTCCTCCTTTCATATTGCTACATAGGCCATCTGAAGATTATTCGAAAGAGTATCTTGGATGAAGTCGGCGGGTTTAGAAGCCAATTTGATGGCTCACAGGATTACGATTTGTTGTTACGCGTCACTGAAAAAACTGAAAACGTATATCACATCCCAGAAATACTCTATCTTTGGCGGGCCACCAAGAAATCTCTTGCTCAATCTGCCTGTTCTAAGCCATATAGCATAGAGCGAGGCAGAATGGCTGTAGAAGACGCACTTGAACGAAGAGGAATCAGAGGCGAAGTGTTGCTTCCTGATTTTGCGTCACGAAATCGGCTGGGGATCTACGAAATAAAATTCTCTATAAAATATCGGGAACTTGTGACAATTATAATTCCAACAAAAGATAATGTAGAGCTTTTGAAACGATGTGTGGATAGCATCGAAGCCAAGACAACATATGATGATTATGAGATCTTAATATTAGATAACGGCAGTGAAAAAAAGGAGACAATGAACTTCTTCGAATCATCAATAAATAAATATAGAATCATTAAGGTTATCACAGAGGGATTTAATTTCTCAGAGCTGGTTAATTTTGGAGTGTCTCAAGCGAAGGGAGATATAATCGTACTATTGAACGATGACACCGAGGTGATCACTCCTTCATGGATTGAGGATATGCTGGGGTGGATACAGAGCGATGACAAGATCGGCGCTGTAGGCTGCAAATTAATTTATGGAGATGGCAGTATCCAGCATGCAGGCGTCGTCTTGGGGATGTGTTCTCATCCAGCGGATCACGCTTTCAAGCTTCGCCATTACAAAGATGGAGGCTATTTAAATTATGCAAATGTAGTCAGGAATTATTCGGCCGTAACCGCGGCATGCTTGATGACCAAGAAATCTGCGTTCAACCAGATAGGCGGCTTTGACGATGAAAATCTGCCAATATCATTTAATGACGTAGATTATTGTCTGCGTCTGATAGAGAATGATTTTCGTGTGGTATACACGCCTAAGGCAATGCTTTATCACCACGAAGGAAAAAGCCGAGGGATAGGAGAGCAAATTGATAGGCCGCAGGAAATCGAGTTCTTCGAAAGCAAATGGGGAGATCTGATATTCGAAGACCGGTTCTATAACAAGAATCTATCGCTTTCAGGGCATGATTTCAAATTCAAGTCTGATGATAGGGTTTTACTCATATCTCACAATTTGAACACTGAAGGTGCTCCTATACTCTTGTTCAATCTCGGCAAGCAGCTGAAGAAAAAAGGATACGAAGTTGCAGTCGTCTCGCCTCACGACGGTGCTTTAAAAAAGGATTATTCCCAACATAGGATCAAATCTTATATATATGAATCTGATAACATCCTAAACTTCATAGAATATTATAAACCGAAGGTAGCTCTAGTGAATACAATTGTGTCATTTAAATATATAAAAATATTAAAAAGTTGTGGGATAAGAATAATCTGGATATTGCATGAAAGCGAGAGAGATTTATATTTCAGAGATCTCAGAGGCTTGAATGAGTTACCATTTGAGATAGCTGATTCCGTCGTCTTCGTTTCAGATGCAACAAGAAATGTATACGAAGATTTAAATAAATCTAAAAATTTCGTAACTATTCATAACGGTATCGACCTCTCAGAAATTGAGGAATTTATCAAGAATAATGATAAAAAAGTACTCAGATCGCAGCTAGGATATCCGGAAAACGCCCTAATAATCACTACTGTGGGAACCGTGTGCCCTCGAAAAGATCAAGAAACTTTTGTGAAAGCAGCAGTCGATCTCTTGAGCGACAGCGCCTCCATAGATATTGAATTGTGCTTTTTGGTCGTAGGAGCAAATGGGGAAGGGACGCCTCTAGAAATATCGTATTTGAAACAAATAAAAAATGTTATAGAAATTAAAGGCTGTAATAGACATATAAATATCATTTACCGAAGCGAAATTCCTGAGAGATCTGATGTATTAAAGTTTTATATGATTTCTGACATTTATGTCTGTGCATCTGCAATTGAAGCTTTTCCAATTACAATACTAGAAGCTATGTCATTCAGTCTGCCTGTTGTTTCTACTGATGTTTTCGGCATTCAAGAACAAATAGTCGATAACGAAACAGGGCTGTTCTTCAATTTAGGGGATTACAGGGACCTAAGCAGAAAAATAGCTACTTTGATGGACCAGGACGTTAGAAAAAAGCTAGGTGAAAATTCTTTTTCGAAATTAAACGAGAAATTCACAATTGAAAAAATGGCCACCCAATATGAAAAACTAATAATATATATGGCCATGCTTGGAAATTAATCTAATACAAATGTTGGTTCTAAAATGCCACTGTGTCGCCATTTCCAGTAGCATCTATCATCTAAAGGCGGGAAACTTGTATTGAAATAGTAGTTCAATATCATTCTCCATGCGTTCACGGGCGTAATATTTGGGTATAAAAACTCATCACCGCCTTCTGGGAGATAAAATATCGCTATATTGTCAAGCGTGTACCATGATGCCTGGATATCATCTTGATCTATTGATTCGTTTGGATAGCAAGCATATCTAGCATAAGTTGCCCTGTTCTCTTCAACATTTTTTGCTAGTGGCTTATCGCCATGATCTGACATAATCACAATAACTGGTTTAGGATCCGATTCACTAATGATAATTTCCACTGCAGATTCTACTAGCTGATTAACAACAGCCACCTTAGTTTCATTTGGGTTGGAAAGATATTCCCAGTGGTTAATATGTGCAAAGACATATTTTTTCCCATCCATATTAGGAACTTGTGTAAGATTGTCAAAGGTGTAAGGTACATGATATCTTGCTATCGATTCAAATTTACGATCAAGATCAAACTGTTTATTAAATTCGGATTTCTCTGATTCTTCAAGATTTTGAATTCTCATCTGAAGGGCATTTATTGAGCTAGCCGGTTTATCATCCTGATTAAAGACGATGTGCAATATGGAATAATATACTTTTCCAATAAACGTTAGCTCGAAAAACATAATTTTTTGAAAAATTGTATCTCTTGATTTACTTTCTAGAGTTATCGGATACGGATTTAATATAATATCTGCATAATCGTTTTTAGTTGTTGTTACCCAGTTTGAAGGTAAAAAAACGAAGTCAAATCCTTGACTTCTAAAAAATCTCCAAAGTCGATTGTTCTCCTCGTTGTATCCATTTCTTTTTACAGAGTTATAATAATCCATATTCAATATACTTGGCAATGATTCTAGCGTAACACCGTAATTACTTCGAGATTTTTCTATTATGGTGAACCCCATCGATGAAAGATTATTATAAAAATCTTCATTGTAGAATCCTGTTTCCGCATTCAACGTTTCCTCACCAGGGTATCTATCTAAAATAATGAAATAAAAATCTCTATTATTTAGAGGAGATGTCAAATCTTCTGCGAGATATCGCTGGAATTGAGCTTCAAATTCATCACCAGAATAGCTGATTTCCTTAGCATCTGAGTTGATGGATAGTGCCAAGTTTCCTAGGCCGATAATTACCATACTTACGGTAACGACGCCTAGAATTTGAGCTATATCTTTCGCCTGTGAACATGTAGCACGCCAGGTTACAATTATTAGGATGATAAATAATAAAGCGTAGATGATAGTAGCAGGCGAAACAACCTGCCATTTCCACGAGAGCATATCGTACACTGCATAGTAGGTGAAGTTAAGAAGAAGCGCCCCCGAAATGAATATCAGGCCCTTATTGATATCCAACTGGGCATACTTCAGGATTATAAGGGCAATCCCGATGAGGCTTATTAGTATAAACATGGGTAGGATCATCGCCTCGACCGGGAAATAGTGGCGGTTTGGCGCATAAATCGATATGCCGATAAAAGCTGCTATCAGAAACGGCTGGTATGGACGAGAGCGGAGATCGAATCTAATATTCATGCACGCTCCATATAATAGATGATCCTTGAGGAGTCAGCTAGCTTCTCCGCCCGTGAAATCCTGAAATGGCGGGAGAATGCCGACTCAAAGCCCTCCTGATCATATCCAGTAAATATGTCTTCCCGGGAAGCCAGAAGCACCTGTACCTGCGGATCATCTTTTGGGACGAACTCAATGATAAGACGACTCGATATCCGCCCTAAGAACCGGGCCACATATTCCAGAGGTATGTTGGCGGAGATGCAGAGGTGATGAATGAGGGCGAGAGCCATGGCGAGGTCGCAACCCCCCCGCTCGGGCAATGATTGGCGTTCTTGAAGGTCCCATCCCAGAGCTGGGCTGGGGTTTGCCAGGTCCATTTGGAGGGGGAGGACATTGGTGATCTTCTCCTTCTTGGCCTGCTGATAGAGCCGTTCGACACATGCGTGATCGCTATCGATGGCGACGACAAGGTCGCCGTGATCCGCGGCCAGGAGGCTGAACTCTCCGGTATTACAGCCCAGGTCCCATACGACCGAAGGATGAAGCTCCTGGAGGATTGATTCTATGAACTTCCTCTTCTGCTCAAAGGCGGCCTCCGAATAAATGCAGGAGGACTGGTAGTAATCATCCCAGACCGAGTCTACCTTCGGAGGGGATAAGTTTCGGATCGCCTTCTCCAGGCTCATGCAGAGCCCCATCATCGCCTCCTCGCTGAACTTTCTGCTCGTCTTAAGCTTCTGCAGCTTCTGCGTTTCGAGGGAATTATTCCCTTCGGTGGCCTTTCGGCTGGCATGAAGGTGAACATGCATCAAAAGTGGAATAGATAGCTTAGTGCGGAGGGGCAGGAGCCCTGAGCCGATCTCTAGAGGGATGCCGTTCAAGAACCGCGTCAAAAGGCTGTTCAGGTAGGGGCTCCGGTACCGCATGAGTGCTAACGGGACGAGGAAAGACTCGCAGAACTGGCGGTATGCGACCCATGGTGCGTGCTCCCAGCGGTCGAAGGAAAGCGTATCGATGAGTATGGGGAGACCGTCGTCGAACTGCATGTTGAACCCGTGGGCATCCTTGAGGGTGAAGCCGTACGAGATGGCGGTTCGCTGTATTTCCAGGGTAGCGAGAGCGGCATCTTTCATCTGGGAGAAGGACCACTCGTAAGGGTATGAGATGAAGCCGATCATCCGTGGCCTGATGATGATATGCGAATCATCTCCGCCATTTCCTGATACAACCTCATGCTCAATGAGAAGTCTTTTATCGATGAGCTCTTTGAATAGGCCGGAATCTCTTACCTGGCAATAGGTATCCAGGTAACATTCATTTATCCTCCTGAAGACTTGGCCGTCTTTTATGAAGACGTGGCCAGAAGGGTCCTTAAACGACCCCGATATTCTCCCGTCTGCCGTATCCATCTCTGCCTCTAATTGTTAACCTCTTGAATCGAGGGAACTATTGCGTAGTATCACTATTGACTCCAAAAAGGGTAAGAAGAATCATCATTTAATATATTTTCCGAATTTTTCGTGAGAAATCCTTAATCTTCGTCCAATACAGGCGGACTGTAAACGCCGCACCAAGCATCAGAGCTAACATGAACTGCCAGACTACACTCGCAGTTCCTGGATCGATATACGCTGAAGCTTGGGAAATCGATAGGATAAGGCCAATAATTAACAACAATATGAAGCGCTGTCGAGACTCCAATTTAATCATGCCCCAGATTAATTTAATTATGCTTCTGATTATATAGCTTGCTTCTAAAGGGTTTGGTCTTGTATTTATTACTATCGCCATGTCTGCCGTACGTTACTCCCTCAGTGAAGTAGAGGTCAACTTTAAAGCAGTCTGGAGGCAAGCATGCTCACTATCTTCCACGTCAATTTAATCTAAAATAAGCAAAAATCTACAAGGGTCCATTTCGAATCAAAAAACGGCAATAAAAAAAATAAAATAATCATTTATACGCGTTTAAACAAATCTCCTATCAATGGAATGTCGCCGCTTGCACCCCATGAAAAAACTCTGTCTGGCTTCAGATCTCCATCATAGTCCAAATACCATGCTTGAGTCGAAGGCCTGAAGATGCCAAAGGTATCCTTACCATCTCCGTTCCAGTCGCCTACTAAAGGCATATCTCCACTTATTCCCCATGTGAAAACCCTGTCTGGAACACGATCGGTATCGTAATCTAAGTACCAAGCCCGAGTCGAGGGCCTGAATATGCCGGCGGTATCCTTTCCATTTCCGTTCCAATCGCCTACTAAAGGCGTGTCTCCACTTACACCCCATGAAAAAACTCTGTCTGGGACAAGATCGCCATTGTAGTCTAAATACCACACCCAAGTCGAAGGTCTGAATATGCCGAAAGTATCCTTGCCATCTCCGTTCCAGTCGCCTACTAAAGGCGTGTCTCCACTTACACCCCACGAAAAAACTCTGTCTGGGACAAGATCCCCATTGTAGTCTAAATACCACGCCCGAGTCGAAGGTCTGAATATGCCGAAAGTATCCTTGCCATCTCCATTCCAGTCACCTACTAAAGGCGTGTCTCCACTTACACCCCATGAAAAAACTCTGTCTGGGACAAGATCGGTATCGTAGTCCAGGTACCACCCCTGATTAGAGGGCCTGAAAACTCCCGCCGTATCCTCCCCCTTCCTCCCGAAGTCGACCGCTGCGATGACGATCGGCCCGGTGAAGGAGAGCCCCGCCATCGGGACAGGATCGCTGGAGGCCTCCAGCTCTTCATCCTCTTCGGGGGCTCCGGCCGGACCGGCCAGCTCCCCACCGGGCGGGACCTCGCCGGCGGGAGGCATCTCCTCGGGCGGGATCTCGTATCCTGCGCCGGAGGCGAGGGTGCCGTTCTCCTCGGCCGGCAGGGCCTCCGCGGCGGCCATCACCGCCTCGGGGGTGAGGGCGACCTCGACATCGGCCTCCTGGGGCGGGGCCTCAGGGTCGGCGCCGGCGGCCGCGGTGACGTACCCCGACGGGGTCGTCCTCGCCAGGGGGAAGGCGTCCTTGGAGATCGCAAGGCTGGAGGCGTTGATGACGAGGATGTCCTCCTTCGGCCCCAGGATCGCGTTGGTCACCGCCCCGTCGTAGCGGAGGGGGTCAGATACGGTGTCCGCGTTGAAGTGGAGGCCGAAGAGGTCAGCCATCTGGTTGATCACCTCGTTCGTCACCAGGGGCGCGGGGCCCTCGGCCGGCCCGACCTGCGGGAGCCAGTCGACGTCCTCGCCGCCGAGGAGGAGGAGGCCGCCTCCGTTGCCGCTGGCGAGCCAGTCGATGTACTGGACCGCCGCCTTGACGTTATCCTGTCTGTAGATGAAAGCGTTCTCGAAGAGGTCGCCGTCTCCTGCGGCGATCACCCGGCCGCGGCCTACGAACTCCTTGATCGCCGCGAGCTCATCGGCGGTGAAGGCTATGTCGGGGTTACCGATCACCACGACGTCGTAGCACTCGAGGAGCTCCGCCGTCAGGGGGGCGTCGTCGCTGCTGTGGACGAGGTAGCCGTTACCGGCGAGCCTGTTGCCCCACTCCGAGTAGTTGGCGAGGAGGAGGTATACGGGGGCGTGCCCCTCGTAGAAGAGGACCTTACCTCTCACCTTAGGCTGGTAGGCGACCGCCTCGAGGCCTATGTTCACCTCTCCCATCTTTATCCTGAACCAGCCGGCTTCGCCCCATTCTGTCCCCCAGGAGTTCTTGCAGATCCAGTAGTCTGTGGAGCCCTCTTTGCCCCAGCCGACGATCGCGACGCAGTGGCCGCCCTCAAAGGCGCCAGTGGTGTACTGGTAGACTCCGCCGTTGTAGATGTAAAAGTCGGTGTAGACGTCCATGGCTGCCGCGACTGGCCCGCTGGCGAGGATCTCCTGTTTTATCCTATCTTCATCGATGATGTTACGGTCCCCCGAGGCCCAGGACCACCCCTCGCCCTTGTACTTCCGGGAGTCCCGGTCAAAGCAGCTCTCGTAGCAGGACCCGTTCATTGCGATGTAGGGGAAGCAGATCTCGTCGACGGTTCCATTGCAGACGATCCAATCGGCTGTGACGTCCATATACCCGCCGCTACAGCTCCCGGGGCTGCAAGATACCAGATGCTGCTCCGAGAGGTCGGGCATAAGGCCATGGTTAGTTGCCGCTAGCTTCATCCGCGCCTCGTACGCCGCGAGAGCCCCGAACGCCCAGCATGAGCCGCATTGTTCCTGGTCCTTGATCGGGGTCGTCCAGTCGGCTCCGCTGATGGACCTCCAGTCCCAGCCCTCGGGTAGCGCCAGGGCTGCAGGTCCGTCTTCGCTGGCGGATATCCTGACGACCTCTCGGGACAAGCCCCCCTCCTCTGCGGAGAGCGAGAGCAATCCGGTCCCGGGCCGCAGCTCCGGCGGCAGGATCGATACGCTGTTCAGCCCCGCCGTCCAGTTCGCGCCGGACTCCTCGATCGCCTGCCTCACCAGTTCCAGCTCGGCGATCCTCTCCGGATACGTCGCTATGACAAGCTCCCTATCCTCCGGCGAGAGCGTATCGAGGAGCGCCTCGATGGCGTCCCAGTCCCCGCCGGCCGCCAATACCGCACTTTCCATCTCTGCCAGCTCCGGTCCATCGGCCGCCACGGAGGCCGGAGTAAAAAATAAAAACCAGACGAATATGGCAACTTCCAATCCAGCTATCTCTTTCATCTCACCACAACTCCTCACTTTAAGATCTGATACGTGATTTAGAATCATTTTATATATATTATATATTGCCCCCCCCCTCGCTTCAAATCCCATTCTCGATATTAAATCGGATATCCTGGAGGTACGACTTCAAACATCCGGGGACCTTCTGGTCCCCGATCCCCTCCTCGTCCCCGGAAAGATCGTCACCTCCAGGGGATCCGACCACCCCGAGGCTGCCCCGAGATCCTCGGCCTTCACCCTGACGGCACGGGTCCCCGCCTCCCCCCACCGGTGAGGGAGGCTGGCGGCCGCCCCCGAATCGAGGAACTCCGTCTCCGAGAGGGTGCCGTCCCCCCAGTTGAAGGTGTACTTCACCCGGTCGCCGTCGGCGTCCGACGAGCTGGTCGAGTAGCTGTAGGTCGTCCCCGCCCGGACGCTGGTGGGGCCCGCGGGCCTCTCGGGCGTCCCCGGCGGTCCGTTCGGCGGCCGGGGTCCGACCTGGAGCGCAGGGTCCCCGAGGAGGAGGTACATCTTGAGGTTGTCGGTGGCGTAAGATGACGAGCCGTACTTCGCCATCACCTCGACCTGGGCGTCGTTTACGACCCAGCCGAGGTCGGATATGCCCTCGTTTCCCATGGCGTCGAAGAGGTATCGGTCGAAGTCGTGGTTCGGCTCCGTCCAGGAGGGCCTCGCCGCCCCCAGAAAGGCGACGGCAGAGCCGTCGTCCTTGACGAAGGCCTCGGCGAGGCCCTCCCCGGACTGGTCGAGGGCGGCGTTGTAGCAGGCGATGCTGAGGACCGCAGGAAAGGCGACCCCAGCCACGGCGTGGGCGTCGTCGGTCCCGAACTCCTCCCCGGCACTGTTCCAGTCCGGCCCCCAGCTGGTGTAGCTCCCGTGTCCCCGGTAGTTGACGATCCCGATGCCGGAGGCCGCGGCGGCGAGGACGTCGGCGTTGGTGGCTCCGTCGCCGCCGCTGGAGGGAGGCGCTCCGTAGGCGGCGGCAAAGGAGAAGGGGCGTTCGTAAGGGGCAGTCCTGATCGCCTCCTTGCACCCCTGATACTTCCCCGGCGCCTCCTGGGCGTGGGCGACGAGGAGGACCTTCGAGGTCCACCCCTCGGCGCCAGCGCCCATCTCATAGGCGAGGATCTTCGCCACCTGCTGGCTGACCTCGGAGTCGGAGTTGGCGGATATCCTGCCTACGGCCACCTCGGGGTATAGGTCGGACCCGGCGACGCAAGCATACCAGTAGTCGCTTGGGATCGTCATCCCCGGAAAGTAGGAGCTGAAGGAGGCCGATGGGTCCCAGTTCGGCCTCCAGGGGAGGCGTCCGATGTCGCCGACGATGAGGAGGTACTCCAGCTCGGGATGGGCGGCGTAGACGCTCGCCACCACCTCCTTCACCTCCTCGGCCGAAGGCGTGCTGGAGGGAGGAAAGTAGCAGGAGAGGACGGGAACCCCCCTCGCCTCCCGCCACTCCAGGAGGGGGCTGATCGCCTCATAGCTGGTCTGGCCGGCGTGCCTTATCGAGAGGTACTTCACCATCTCGGGGCTCTCCGGACCGTCGATCCCCACGTCCGCGGGGAGGTCGACCTCCCCCCTCGAGGGCTCGGGGTCCCTCACCTCCACGGCCAGGAGGTCGTAGTTGGATATCACATCCCGGTACATCCTCGCAAACTTCGGCTCTGCCGTCTCTGCCTCCAGGGTCCCGCCCTCGTAGTCGATCCGGACGAGAATCCGGTCGTAGACCCTCAGCTCTCCCGTCGCCGGGTTGAAGGCCACGGGGTTTGCCTGGAGCTCCACCACCACCAGGTCCCGCCAGATCCCGGGGGGCCCCACCTCCACCAGCCCCTCGGGATAAAAGCCGTCTTGAGAGTAGAGCTCGTCGTTGATCAGGAGCCCTCGATCTCCGGAGAAGCCGTCCACCTCCGGCGGCTGGAAGGGAAGAACCCTGAACCCCGGGTATGTCGAGCAGGAGGCCTCGAGGATGGTGGCCCGGACCGCCGCCCCCCCCGGGACCGCGATCATCGCCCTCATGACGGGGAGCTCGGGCCTTCCAATCTCGGTCGTCGTCGCCCCCTCCGGGATCGAGAGGACCGAGAAGGCCTCGTTCCCGACGGCTCTCTCCTCCACCGAGAGCCCCCGGAGGAGGAACTCGACGACCGTCCCGGAGGCGTCCGAGCTGGAGACGAGGACCTCGGCTCCCGCCTCCGAGCCGCTGAGGATGAGGCCGTGGCTTTCGTCCTTCACCTCCTCCGACCCGCCGCACCCTCCCGGAACTTCGAGGGGAGGTTCTGCTGCCTCTCCGGGATGGTGGGGCACCTCGAGGGGGACCAATGCTGCGGCCCAAGGCGGCAAAAACGCCACGGCGATCAAAACTGGGATCAACTCCTTCACCAGCTCCCCTCCATCGGATGTATAATCGGCATCTGATTAGATAAATAGTCCTCCGTTCCCTTGAGAGCTTGAGCCATTCTGGCTTCCGCAACCGACCGTTTCTCCAATTTTCCCCGAATATGCGGTCTTATTGTACTTATACCTCGGATATTATTTCACAATAAGGACATATCATTGGACAAAACAGAAAAAGCTATATTCCCGCCTCACCGAGGCTTCTTCATGGGCGAATATCTGTTGAGGTGCCCCCGCTGCGGAAGCCTGCAGCCACCGAGCGCCCTCGGCTGTGCGAATGACGATTCCCTCCTCAGAACCGAGTACGTCGCCAGGAGGCTCACCCTCCGAGACGACCTACCCGGCCTCTGGAAGTTCTTCGATTGGCTCCCCGTAAAGGAGCCCCTCCGGGGGGTGGGGGAGAAGCCCGTCACCTTCAGGAGCGAGGGCCTCGCCCGGGAGCTCGGCCTCTCGCGCCTCTACATAAGCTTCAGCGGCTACTGGCCCGAGCGGGGGGCGAGGATGGCCACCTGCAGCTTCAAGGACCTGGAAGCTCCGCCGACGGTAGAGAGGCTGATGGAGCGAAAAGACGGTCAGGCCTTGGTCGTCGCCTCGGCGGGGAACACCGCCCGGGCCTTCGCCCAGGCCGCCTCGGCGGCCGGCGTCCCCCTCGTCCTCGTCGTCCCCTCCTCGGGGAAGAGCCGCCTCTGGACGACGGTCCCTCCTTCGGAGTCGATATGCGTCGTATCGGTGACGGGGGACTACACCGAGGCGATCGACCTCGCCGGGAGGCTCGCCGGAGAGGCGGGGTTCGTCGGCGAGGGGGGGGCGAGGAACGTCGCCCGGAGGGACGGGATGGGGGTCGTCGTCCTCGACGCCGCCCTCGCCATGGGCGCCCTTCCGGACCACTACTTCCAGGCCGTCGGGTCCGGCACCGGGGGGATCGCCGCCTGGGAGGCGTCCTTGCGGCTGATCGGGGACGGCCGCTTCGGCTCCTCCCTCCCTCGGCTCCACATCGCCCAGAACTCCCCCTGCGCCCCCCTCTACGCCGCCTGGACCGGCTCGGCAGCGCCCCAGGGCCCCTGCCCCGGCGGGATGTACGACGAAGTCCTATACAACCGAAAGCCCCCTTACGCCGTCCCCGGCGGGGTCAGAGACGCCCTGGAGGAGACGGCTGGCACCGTCTGCTCCATATCCAACGGGGAGGCTTCCGTCGCCCACCAGCTCTTCGAGGAGGCGGAGGAGATCGACATCCTGCCGGCGGCGGCCGTCGCCGTCGCCGCCCTCCAGAGGGCCGCAGCCTCCGGGTCAGTTGAAAAGAAAGACCTCATCCTCCTCAACATCACCGGGGGCGGAGTCTCCCGGGCTAAGGAGGAGCTCGATATGTTCATGCTCAGATCCGATATCGAGGCCGAGCCCTCGGCCCACACATCCGCATCCGAATACGGCCTTCTAGCCGAGATCGAAGAGATCCTGGGAAGGAGGGGCCCCCGATGACCTTCGACCGGGCCTGCAGCCTCACCATCCTCGGCGGCCTCGACAAGGACAGAAAGCCCGACCGCGTGGAGAGGCTGGAGATGCGCCGGGGCGAGATCATCGGGATCGTAGGGCCTACGGGCTCGGGGAAGAGCTCCCTCATCGCCGACATCGAGCAGTTCGCCAAAGGAGACACCCCCTCGGGGAGGAGGATCCTCATCGATGGGTGCGAGCCGAGGGCCGAGACGAGGTCCGATCCCCGAAGGAAGCTGATAGCCCAGCTCTCCCAGAACATGCACTTCCTCGCCGACATGACCGTGGGGGATTTCTTGAGGATGCACGCCAAGAGCCGGGGGAGGTCCCCGGAGGTGGCAGGTCGGGTGATAGAGCTCGCCAACACCCTCACTGGGGAGCCGGTCCATCCGGACCAGCATCTGACGATCTTGAGCGGGGGGCAGTCGAGGGCGCTGATGACCGCCGACATCGCCGTCATCAGCGATTCGCCGATCGTCCTCATCGACGAGATCGAGAACGCCGGGATCAAGAAGAGGGAGGCGCTGGAGCTCCTCTCCGGAGAGGGGAAGATCGTCGTCGTCGTCACCCACGATCCGATGCTCGCCCTCATGACCTCCCGGAGGGTCGTGATGAAGAACGGCGGGATGGTGAGGGTGATCGAGACGACGGCCGGGGAGCAGAAGGTCTGCGAGGACCTGGCGAAGGTCGACGACTGGCTGATGAACCTGCGGGAGACGATCCGGCGGGGCGAGGTGGTGGGGGCAGCCCTTTGAAGATGGTGGTGGTGGCCGGGACCCCCGGCTCGGGGAAGACCTCCGTCCTAATCCACGCCGCGAGGTCCCTCCAGCGGATGGGGGTGAGGCCGGCGGTCGTCAAGATCGACTGCCTCTGGACCGAGGACGACGAGAGGTTTCGCCGCCTCGGCGTCCCCGTCGCCGTCGGCCTCTCAAAGGACATGTGCCCCGACCACTACTCGATCTACAACGTCGACGAGATGCTGGACTGGGCGAAGGAAGAGGGGGCAGACGTCCTCCTCAACGAGACGGCCGGCCTCTGCCTCCGGTGCGCCCCCTACCCCGACTCCGCCCTGGCGGTATGCGTCCTCGACGTCACCTCCGGCCCCAACGCCCCCCTCAAGGTGGGGCCGCTCCTGACGACGGCGGACGTCGTCGTGGCGACGAAGGGGGACATGGTCTCCCAGGCCGAGAGGGAGGTCTTCCGGGAGCGGGTCCTGGAGGCGAACCCCGCTTGCAGGATCGTCGAGGCGAACGGCCTCACCGGCAAGGGGGCGGCGGAGCTTGCGGATCTGATCAAAACGGCCCCCGATCTCTCCGAGGAGATGCTCCTGCGGCACAACCCGCCTCTCGCGATATGCACCCTCTGTGCCGGGGAGCTCCGGGTCTCCAAGGAGCACCACCGGGGGGTCCTCCGCCACCTGGATGGCTTCATGGAGTACACAGGGGAGTGAGAGGAGCTATGCAAGGTGGAGATGGCTGAGGGGAAGGTGGGGGCGGGATGAAGGAGATCGCAGAGCTTCTTCCTGGCTACAACTGCGGCGAATGCGGCGAGAGGAGCTGTCGGGAGTTCGCGAGGGCCCTCCTGGCGGGCGATGAGAGGATCGAGGTCGACCTCTGCCCCTTCCTCCGCCAGGAGAGGCACCGGGGGGCGAGGTCGGCGATCGAGGAGCTCCTCGGTAGCCTGAGACGGGAGGGGAGGGAAGCGGCCGAGCTCCGGGGGGTGATCGACGGCCTCACCGCGGACTTCATCCTGGCGCCTCTGCCTGGCGAGCCCTCCTGCCGCGAGGACCTTTTCCCCTTCGACCGGGAGGCTAGGTTCGATCTTGGGGACGTCCTCCGCTACCGTCCCCTCGGATGCCCCATCACCCATTTCGGAAAAATCGTAAAGATCGATCATGGCCTCGCAACTGTCCATCTGGTGGGGCCCCGCCACCTTCTCGGCGATGGAGACTTCGCCCCCCTGGACGGGGGGGTCTGTCTCGTCGCCGCCTTCGAGGGGATCGTCGGCAGAGGCCGGGTCCCGGAGGTCGGCGAGACGGTCAGGTTCCTCCCCGATCACTGCATGATGCAGAAGGTCCACTCCGGGGTGATCGTCCACTCCGAGGGGAGGATGGTCAGGATCGAGAGCATAGATCTGAAGGTCTGGTGATGTCAATCCCGGGGGAGGCCGGAGCCAGGGGGTGGGCTTCGGCCCCATCTCCTGGCCGTTAATTATAAAAGTATGATGAGACGAAATAAAAAATATAAATTGAAATGCCAGGCGATGGTCTCAGCCACCTCCATCCTCCAGAGCCGGAATCCTCCGGCGATGATGGGATCGGCCCCAACGGCCGATCGATGGGGTGGGGGCGGATGACGTCAGCCCCTTCGGCGGGATGGCCAGGCCTGGAGGCAGTTCAAAAGCAGGTTAGCATATTTGAAGACGGTTACGAGGTGAGCTGGATGAAATTCGCTATTGATCATTGCAGGTCGGCCCCGAGAGGGCTGAAGATCTTATTTGGATGTCTTCTGTTATCTCTTCTGACCTGGATGCCGGCGGCAGCCCAGGAAGAAAATATCACCTGGGTTGGAGGAGGTCTGTACGACTACGCGGAGCTCGGATTTGCCGTTCCAAAAGATCTGGAGGATTTGGTGGAGGCCGAGGCCCTCTCCGAGGGGAACTACTCTGAAGGGAGGTACGTGGTGGCGTCTCTCCTCATGAATCAGAGCAGGATCTTCGTTCTCCTTCTTTACCCCTGCGAAGCCCCTGAGGGGATCCTGGACGCCGAGGGCCTTAAATCCGCGATTGAGGGCTACAGCTCGGAGCTGAATCAGACCATCTACAACCCCGAGCACCTCAACATCAGCGAACGGTCCGCCATCTGGGGGATGATCGGCAACCAGGCTTTGATCGTCTACCAGCCATCTAACCTGACCGTTGCCGGGATATTCATCGAGGAGAACGTCACCGAGGACGTCCTCGTCTACTTCCCCGAATCCCTCCAGATAATCGTCAACGAGAGCATCACGCCTCTCTGGCCCGGGTACTGTGAAGGTGCCGGCGCGATCGCCCCCGAGGCGGTGGCCGAGGTCGGTGCGGCAGAGCCGGAGGAGGGGATGAACGACTCCTCCGCAGCGGCGGAGCCGGTCGAGCCAGTGGCCGGAGCTGTAACCGAGCCGGAGCCGGTCGTCAATAATACGGCCAACGCATCCACGGTGGAGAAGACCCAGGCCGACCTAGAGGCGGTAAAAAACCAATTCCAAGATAAGTTCGGCCTCAAGGTTTGAGGGCAGGCCCTCCTGACCCTCAACCCCCAGATCCTTTTTTATGGGGACAAAGTCCTCTCCAGCGCCTCTTGGGGATGGATCCTTCAAAGGCTGGATCGACGATTAAAATTTAAATCCCATCGGATCATAGCCTCTCCATCCATGAATAACCTCACCCCGTCTGAGGCGGTTTATAGAGGCATGAAGGGAGCCGGCATCGACTTCGTCGCCAGCGTGCCCTGCGTCCATCTCCAGGGGCTCCTCGCCCTGGTGGCCTCCGACCCAGAAATCAGCTCCGTCCCCGTCACCCGGGAAGAGGAGGGGGTGGGGATCTGTGCCGGGGCGTACCTCGGCGGCAAGACGCCTGCGCTCTTGATGCAGAACTCGGGGCTCGGCAACAGCATAAACGCCCTCGCCTCCCTCAACGGCCTTTACGGGATCCCCCTCCTCCTGATCATCAGCCACAGGGGCGGCGAGGGGGAGACGATATCGGGTCAGGTCCCCATGGGGAGGCTGACGCCGAAGCTCCTCGAAGCCCTGGAGATCCCGAAGTTTATCCCCTCCGTATCCGAGGTCGAAACGGTCGTGGCCCTCGCCTGGGAGGTCGCCCGCACGAGGAGGACCCCGGCGGCGGTGCTGCTGGATATCGGATTCTGGAGTTCGCTCCCCTTAAGTCCGGGAAAGGATGCTCTCTTCTTCGGCCCATAATGATTGAAACCTCCGACAAAGGACTTTATATTTCAGGAGGGAATATTTCTACTGATGATGAGATTGACGGCGCGCGTCTCCGGCAGGGTCCAGATGGCGGGCTACAGGGCGAAGGTCGTCGACCTTGCTCGGTCCTCGGGCCTCGTCGGCTTCGTCCAGAACCTCCCCGACGGCCGGGTCGAGGTGGTCGCCGAAGGTGATAGGTCCGACCTAGAGAGGTTCGCATCGGCCCTGAAGATGGAGAACGCCCTGATCCAGGTGTACGAAGTGGAGGCTGCCTACTCTGAAGCCACTGGATCTCTCTTCGGATTCAGGAAAGTGGTGGACGCCGAAGAGATGGGAGACCGTCTGGATGAGGGGGTGGAGATCCTGAAGGAGATCTTGGTATCTGTCAGAGAGGGCTTCAGCGATCTCGGCGGCAAGATGGACACTCTGCTGGAGAAGCAGGACTCGATGCTGGAGAAGCAGGACTCGATGCTGGAGAAGCAGGACTCGATGCTGGAGAAGCAGGACTCGATGCTGGAGAAGCAGGACTCGATGCTGGAGAAGCAGGATTCAACCCTAGGCGAGATCCGAGGTCTCAGGTATGATATTAAGAGCTACATGAACCAAAGGTTCGAGCGGATCGAGACCGACCTCGCGGAGCTGAAGGCAGCCATGAAAGAGCGGGGGATGATCTGAAACCTCGCCTTTGGATAATGTCTATATTTTAAAATCATTTTTAGATATCTGGAGTCGATCAATTTGAGACGGATCGATGCGATCTCCATCATCGCCCAGGAGGGCGAGTCCCAGGGCGCCCTTCTGGTGGGAAACATCGGGTATCCCTCGAGGGAGCTTTGGGCTGTCGGAGACCGTCGATCCAACTTCTACATGCTCGGGTCCATGGGCCTCGCCTCCTCCATAGGCCTCGGCCTCGGTCTCGCCAGGCCGGACCGAAGGGTCGTCGCCATCGATGGAGACGGCTCCATCCTGATGAATCTGGGGAGCCTCGCCACCATCGCCGATCAGAGCCCCAATAACTTTCTCCTCGTCATCTTAGACAACGGATGCTACGGGTCGACGGGATGCCAGCCGACCTGCACCGACCGGAGGGCTGACCTGGCCCGGATCGCCGAGGGGGCCGGAGTCTCCGAGGTCCGCGTCGCCGCGACCCCCGAAGAGCTCCGAGCTGGCCTCGCCGGTAGGGGCGTCCTGGTCGTGAAGGTCGAGGCAGGAAATGCCGAGGTCCCGGTGATCCCTCTATCCCCGGAGGAGATCCTTCGGAGGTTCATGGCGATATCCGCTCCGCCATCTCCGTCATCCTGAACCTCCCATCGAGGATCCTCCTCTTCAGCTCTTCTGCCAGCCTCTCGGCCCTGAGGCGGTCGGACTGCCTGACGACGATCGGAACCTCTCGCCCGGCGAAGCGGAGGGACCCCAGGTGGGCTCTGAAGACGTCCCCGGCGCAGGAGGTGGCGCATAGGCCGCAGTTAAAGCACCTTTTCCTGTCGAGGGTGGGCAGAAAGTCCCGAAAGGCTATAGCCCCCGTCGGGCAGATCGCCTCGGCCCGGCAGGCGGTGCACCTCTTGCAGGCCTCGGGGTCGAACTTGACCATCAGGTCGACCCCCTCCCAGACGTCGGCGTAAGTCGCACGGCCAAGCTCCTTCCTGGTCGTGACGTCCAGAACCGGGAGGGGTATCGCCCCCTCGGGGGCGGCCATCCTCTCCAGGATCCCCTCCCTCAAGACCGGGATCGGGACGGCCCACGATGATATGCACTCTGGGCCGGCGGAGGTGGCAAACCCGCCCATGTACTCCGGGTCCATCTCGTGCATCTCCGCATATCCCGAGAGGTTCGGCCTATCGGGAGAGGACCGAGTCCCCTTCCCCAGGACGAACCCCTCGGCTCCGTTCATCAGGACCCTCGTCCCGACCCCGATCGTCTCGAGGAGGGGGTCGTTCTCGAGGGGGTTCAGACGGCCGCACCCCGAGACGGAGGCCCCCGTCCAGCAGGGATCGAAGGTGGAGGCATGGAAGATGGTGGAGACCCTCTCCTCCCCAGGGTTCACAAAGGCCGAGTAGTTCTTGAAGCAGTGGCGGGTACCAAAGAGCCTAGCCGTCGACATATCGGCGAGGCTGAGATCGACCTCGAAGCCCCCGCCCTCAACATCCACCTCGACCCGCACATCCTCCCCCTCGACGAGGTCCCGGAATAGGTGGCCTCCCCCGTATCTTGAATCCTCCCGGCTCTCTGCCGTCCCGAAGACGATCAGGTCCAGGTGGCCGAGCCTCTCGTTGGGGCAGGGGCCCACCAAAGCGGGGACGCCATTGAGCCGGGCCCCCTTCGCCCGGACGAAGGATCCGGGCGCCGCCGCCGGGAAGGAGAGGACGGCGTAGGTCCCGCTCATCACCGCCCGGGTGGCACAGGTGACGACGTCTACCTCCTCCGGGGCGAGCCTTCCGCCATCGGCCAGGGCCTCCCCCACCTCCTGGGCGGTGAGGACGATCGCGTCGCCCCTCGCCACCTTCGCGCCTATCTCGGAGAAGGAACGAGCCATGGCAGAGCCTTATTTTTACACCTTTATGAACTCCGCCCCGACCTCCGACCGGAGGAGATCTCTCCCTCGGATCCCGGCCGGCCACCTCTCCGTCCTGATCGACGTCGGCATGAGGAGATCGAAGAGAACCAGGACCTCCCCCTCGGAGAAGTAGTGGGTGATGATCCCTTCGCCCCGCCTGAAGGTCAAGGCCTCCACCTCTTCGCCCAGCCCCGCCCTCATATCCTCGACCCCGAACTCGAGGAAGAAGAGCCTGCCGCCGGCCTTCAGGACCCGGGCCGCCTCCCGGGCCGCTTCTCGGCGGTCGCCGTCGCGGAGGTGGCCGAGGACGTGGAAGGCGAAGACCGCATCGAAGGACGAGGCCTTGAAGGGGAGCTGGACGGCGTCCGCTGCGATGAATTCAGGCCGAAGGGCTGGAGGGTCCCGCCGGGACGAGGCTCCGCTCCGGACGGGAGGACCCTGGCAGGAGATCCCCACCGCGAGATCCCTTCCGAGCCTCAGAGCCCGGGGCGATACGTCCACGGCCGCCACCCTCCAGGTTCGGCCCAGCATCGCAGCTAGGGTCTTGCCGTTGCCGCAGCCGAGCTCCAGGACCAGGGCGCCGTCAGGCAGAGGGGGAAGCCTCGGCGGCGACCCTCGCCAGATCTTCCCCTTATCTCGATACTCCCGGCACCAGGCGAGGAGCTCCTCCCGTCGGCATCTCCTCTCGCCGTCTCCGGCTGTTGGGGCTTCCAGCATGAGATGGGGACGGCGCTCCACCACCAAAATCTTTACTATCCTTCAGGTCTTCCCGTCCCCAGGTGTTATTGATGAAACTATGGAGTGGGGCAATCTTGTCAATTGCCATAATGCTATTATGCCTGGGCTTGGCCCAGGCCTACGGCGAAAACGACGACGATTTTTTCGGGAACCTCGGCGAGGACTATCTCAACTACGCCGGGCAGCTCCACGGAGCTTCGGGCTCCTCCGAGGGCTACAGCTCTAGCTTCAGCTACTCCCAGTACTTCCAGTACTTCTTCTCGGAGGATGAGGTATTCTCCACCGATCATCGTCCTGTCGGCTTCACGATAACGGGAAATGAGCCCTCCTTCCTCTACTTCGGATGGCAGACGGTTCCATATTCCACGTACGCGTCCTCGGAGATGTACGGCGGGTCCAACGAGCTCTGGATCGAGGGGTCGGAGGCCTGGACCAGATACGCCGCCTGTCCCGTGGGAACCTGGCTCCAGCTGATCACCACCACCCCCTCGGGGGGGTCGGCCGAGTTCTACGAGGTATCCCCCTCCGGGAACGTCGGTATCGTCCCGTACACCCTCGGCACCTACGACAGGATGAGCTTCTATGCCGGTGAGCAGGGTAGGTACGCCCTCTTCTTCGTCTCCAACGGCCTTGCGAGCAACGTCGTCATCGTCGACGTCGGCGCGGAATTGACCCCGGACATGATCGGCGGCTCCTCCGCCACCACCTCCGCCCCCACGCCGGCGGCCTTCCCCTCCGCCCCGGCGCCAGCCCCAGGCCCCGCTCCCGTCACCACCTCTGGGGACGTCAGGGTCACCCTCGAATCCCAGAGGATGAGGGGCTACGACGTCTACGTCGACGAGCAGTACGTCGGGACCGACGGGAAGGGGGGCGACGCCCTCGACGGGATCTACAAGGTGAACGTCGTCGGAGGGATGTGGCACACCATCAAGGTCTGGGACGGGGAGTGGTTCTACGGAAAGCCTAGGTTCTACCAGCGGAATACGCCCGTCGTCCTGAAGTTTGAGCCCGCCACCACCGTCTACGTCTACGGCGGCATGTGGTAGCCGGATCGGATCCGAGATCCGGCAATTAATTATTTTCTATTTTATCCGTCGGCGTTCATCCCTTCCATACCTCACCATGGGGATCTACACCACTGACGTCTACACCACTGACGTCTCCTCCGCCAGCGACTTCAACCGTCCCGCAGATCTCCCAGCATCATCCCTTAACTCTTTCCACTTCTGCTTTCTCTTCGTCATCTTCTTTCCCTTCGGGGCGCCGATCCTGGGCCTCCCAATCTCTCCTCACCGTCATCATCTTAAGGGATCGGAGACGAAAGATAGAGCATGAAGGGATGGGGTCTAATCTTCTTATTGTTGGGAGTGAGCTTCATCGTCGCCTCCGGCATCGCCGGTGGTTGGGTGAGCGGGACGGGAGAGGTCGACATCAGCAGATCGGTCGTCAATCGGATCGACGATTACGAGTACTACAGCACCATGGCGGGAGACGGAAGCCTCCAGATGGGGCATATCGCGAAGGGGTCGAAAAATCTCGAAAAGGGCATCTTCTCCGGGGGCTTGAGCCTCTCCTACTCCGGGGACGTCCCCCTGGTGGGGGTGAAGCGGACCGAGACCGGCTCTCCCTTCCGCGGAACGAAGACCACCTTCCAGGAGGCCTTCAGCGCCACGGAGATGGAGAGGGAGGAGATGACCCGGATGGGCTCTTCAGTCGTGGCCACCGATACGAAGCTGGCCTTCAACGGGACCTACGTCACCAGCTCCAACAGCCACCAGGCCTTCGTCCGGGATATCAGCTCCCATCAGAGGTACACCGGAACCTTCGAGATCAATAATATGATCCAGTTCGGGAGCCTCGCCGACCGGAGGCCCGCCCTCGCCGTCACCATCCTACCCCAGGAGTGCTTCGCCGAGGCGGGGGCCCTGGTGACCAGAAACTACGCCGTCGCCAACACCGGGACCGTCCCGGTCCGGGGGCTCGACCTCGTCGATTCGAGGTTCGGACCCGTCCTCCTCAGCAGGACGGAGCTGAGCCCCGGGGAGGTCGCCTCGGGGTCCTCGAGCTTCCCCCTCGGCGAGGAGGCCCTCCCCGGCCCCCAGAGGGACTCGGTCGTGGTGACCGCCGTCGACTTCCAGGGCAACGTCGCCGAGGCCACCGCCACCGCCACCGTGAACCTGATCCCGGCCCGGGGTCTGAACCTGACGGTGAAGGCCTGCGAGGCCTGCGTCCGTCCCGGCGAGATCGTCACCTACGTATACGCCGTCGAGAACTCCGGGGACCTTCCGATCTTCGATATCAACCTGACCGACTCGATCAGCTCCAGCCCCATCGCCGTCAACCTCACCCTCATGCCCGGGGAGGGGCTCAACCTGACGACGAACCGGACGGTCCGGGAGGCGGACCTCCCTGGCCCCCTGAAGAACGTCGTATCGGCGGCGGGGATAAACTCCGAGGGGGAGTTGGTGGGGAGGACGAGGGAGGTCATCCTTCTGCCCTGCTGAAGGCCCCTGCTCCGTCGCCCCTCCTCTTTTCATTCCAGGGACCCCGCCCATTCGACGTAAGACCCGACGTCGAACTTCGACATCGCCCCTCGGAGGCTCATGTACCTCACCTTCCCGAAGACCTCCCTCTCTCCCCAGGCCCGGTCGTGGACCCCCCCGATCGACCAGGCCACCCCGACGTAGCCGTTTGGATCTCTCCCGTCCAGCTCGTAGCGGTCGTTGAGATGGATGGCGATCCTCATCGCCTCCTCCGGGGACTCGGTCCACTCTAGGATCTTCTTCGCCCAGTACATCCTCATGTAGCCGTGCATCTTCCCCCTGCAGACCATCTCCCTCTGGGCGGCGTTCCAGAGGCGGTCGTGGGTCTTCGCCCCCTCCAGCTCTGGGAGGTCGTAGAGGTGCTCCCGGGGGTCGTCTCGATGGTCGTTCAGGGTCCCTCTCGACCAGGCGGGGAAGCCCTCGAAGGAGTCGTATCGACGGTTGTAGAAGCAGAAGTTATCCGAGAGCTCCCTCCTCACCACCAGCTCCTCCATAAAGGCGGCCTTGGAGGCCCCGTCGGCCCCGGATCGGGTCACCTCCAGGGCGACCCTCGATGCCGATATCTGGCCGAAGTGGAGGTAGGGGGAGAGGTTCGACTGCCCCTGGAGGGATGGGTCGTTCCGATCCCTTTGGTATGCCGAGAGCCCCTTCCTCAGAAAGGTCTCGAGGGCCCTCCGGGCCGCCCCCTCCCCCGGCTCGATCCATCCGACCTCCGGGATCGACCGGTCGACGGAGATTTCTCTCCTGAGCCGCTCCCAGTCTGGGCCGCCCTCCAGGTCCCAGGGGTGGGGATGAGCCCGGAGGGCCGGTACCTCCTCGCAGAAGGTCGAAAGGATCCTCCAGACCTTCGGCCTGAAGGTCCTGGCAGCGTACTCCTGTTTTGGAGACGCCGCCCAGCAGGGGACCATGTTGTGGGCGTCCACCTCGTAGATGGCGCAGTCGAGCCTCTTCGTCGCCTCCTCAGTCCAGGATCGCTTGGTCGCCAGGGGGGAGAAGTCGGTGACTACGGTCCCGACCCCCTCCTCCTCTGCGAACCTTGAGATCGCGTCCCCGGGATCGCCCCGGAGGAGGACGAAGGGGATGCCCTTCCTGGCTAGGGCCGACTCCACCATCTCGAGCCCCCGGAGCATAAAACCGTACTGCCTGATGGTGGCTCCCAGGAACTCCTCCTCCAGGGCGAAGACGACGGCGAGAGGCGCCCTCCTCTCCAATGCCAGCTCCGAGGCGGAGGCTAGAGCCCAGTTATCCTCGACCCTCTGGTCTCTGCTCATCCAGTATACGACTGGGCCCCTCCCGTCCCCACCATCCTTCAAAATCCGTGCTCTATCCAGGTTCATGCCTATCCCCCAGCCGAAGATGATCCCTCAAGATTGCGATCAGAATATTTATGAAGATGGCGGAGACGAAGCCCCAAAGGTCGGACCCCTCCAAGCGACGCCGAGCCGTCCCGACGGCCCTTATCTCCCGATCCTCGCTATGAAAGACCCGGATCGTCGCACCCTAGGAGGACAGGGTGATGAATTTGGACGGCGCATCCACCTCATTTAAATAATGGACGCTGGAAATAGAACCTACGGAGGTGAAAGCCCCATGTGTACCGTTGGAGGCGGACCAGAGATAGGCGACGTCGAGTCGATAGCGTCGAAGGGCTACGTATGCCAGGACTGCGGAAACAAGTTCAAGGGCATGGGCAGGAGGGTCCGATGCCCCTCGTGCCAGTCGAGGAACGTGAAGCCTGCTGAGTGATCGAATGAAGATCCCCCTGGAAGACGACGAGATCGCCTACCTCTGCGGGCGGACCGGGACCCTGGCCATCGCCAGGACCCTCGGCCACTTTTTTTATATCGATTCCGATGCAGACGAGATCGTGATCTTCACCGAGGATGACGACCTCATCGTCGCCTCGACCTCCGAGGTAGGAGACCTGGCGATGAAGGGGCTCTGGTGCACCCTCTTTCTGATCCGGGAGATGAACTCCCCTCTGATCGTCCTCCCCAAGGGCCATCCCGCCTCCCCGAGGCTGAAGACCGTAGTCTCGGTGGGGGAGAGGACGAGGATAAGGTGCGACATCCAGGCCGGGACCCACCCCGAGCAGGACGTCCTCTGCGGGACCGGCGAGCTCCACGGGGTCGAGGTCCTCTCGGTCCCCGGAGGGGCAGAGGTTAAGAACTTCGCGGGCCATGTGGTGAAGGAGAAGCTGTTGTGAGGTGATGTGGTATCACGTCAGAGGAGATCAGTGAGGGGAGCATCGTCAGATACTCCGGGACCGGTACTGTGGGGGTCGTCAAGGTCCTCAAGACCGAAGACGACGGCGAAAGGTGGGCCCTCCTCGATTCGACGGGGCTCTACTACCACTTGAGCACATTGCAGCCGATCGATAAGATGCCCGAGAGGAGGGGGATCGGCGGCCGGACGATGGAGGAGATGGAGGAGAGGATGAGGGCTGAAGAGGAGAGGATGAGGTCGGTGAAGATGGAGGATGAGAGCGTCGAGAGCGGCGGATGAGATCGGGGTAGTCGTCCACGGCCCCGAGGTCGTCGACTCCGGCCGCGCCGAGGAGGCTTTGGACCGGCTCGAGAAGATCGGTTCGGTCACCGCCGTCCTCGGCGGGACGATGGGGCGGGTCGCGGTCATCGACGCCGCCCTGGAGGATCGGATCGATATATCGAGGCGGGAGGCCCCAAGCCAGTCGGTCCGGCGGCTTATGCCCTCCGTCGACGTCGTCGTCGTCCTGAACTCTGCCAAGACTGGGGATACGGGCCACGCCTTCGGGGCGATGGTGGCCGAGAGGGCAGAGCCCAAGAAGCCCCTCCTCCTCGCCGAGTACAGCGGGCCCTTCGCCTCGATCCTGGCGGGCGGGGCGGGGGGGATCGCCGAGAGGATCGCCGGCGCCCTGGGGCTGGAGCTGGTGACGCCTTTGAGATTTCCGATGAGGACGGAGTCCTCGGGGGGGACCGTCAGGAGGACGATCTTCGGCGCCGTACCGGGCGAGAACGTCTCTGTCAACGGGATCGTCATCGGTAGGGCAGAAGTGGAGACGGTGACGATATCGGCGACCGACGGCAAGATCGGAGAGGTCTGCGGCGCCCTGGTTAAGAACCACGGCCTGGAGAAGCTCCCTCGGGTCGACCTGGGGGCCGCCATCCTCAGGACTGGGGAGGTGAGGAGGACGGAGGCCGCCGCGAGGCCGGCCTCGGGATCCGGCAGGGGGGCCGTCCTCATCGATCACGCCGCGGAGGGGACCTTCGAGATGGCCCGAGGGGCGGAGGTGGCGGTGACCGTCGGCGACGACACCACCGCCATCGCTGGGGAGATCCTCGCCCGGCTTGGAACCCCCCTGGTGGGGATCGTCGACGGCGACCTCGATCGGCTCTGCCGCAGGACGGCGGTGCCGGCGGGAAGCTTCGTCCTCGAGGTCCGACCCGGCTCCGACGACGTGATAGGCCGACGGGTGAGGGAGGAGATCTTCGGTGGAGGAGATCGGATCTCGATGGAGGGGCTGGCGATAGAGGATCTTTTCGGTCTTGTGGAAAAGGCGGCGGGGGAGGATCTCAGGTCCGTCCGCCGCCACTGACCTATCGGTCTCCCACTGACCAGGAGTTCAAAACCGACGAAGGCTCTCGATTCTTCGAGGTGGCCTAGACCCCGCTTGTGATCTGCAGGAGCTGGGGCAGAGGTTATGGATATCTCGGGCCGCCGAGGGTCGGAAGTCCCGCCTGGGTTTCGTCGGAGCTTTCTTGCCGGACGGCGAGGTTTCTGCCTTCGGCGGGCCTTATCCGGCCCTCTTCACTATCATGGCGGCGGCATCGGGCCTCCCCCCATCGCCACCCATATGGTCCCTGATCGCCCTCTCCAGCTCCTTCACTATATCCTGAGCCGACCTCTCCCTGTTATCCTTCACCAGGGTTATCAGGCTCTCGGTCCCGAACCTCTCCCCTCCGTCGTTTTCCACCTCGATGAGGCCGTCGTTGTAGATGACGAGGACGTCCCCCGGATCTATCATCCACCCCTCCATCTCCAGATCGATGTGGTCGAGGGCGCCCATGGCTATGGCGCCGCCGACGAGGGTGTCTACGAAGCCGTCGGAGCTGACGATGAAGGGAGGGATGTGGCCTGCGTTGGCGTAGCTCATGGCATGGCTGGAGAGGTCGAGCATCCCGCAGAAGCAGGAGACTACCATCCCGTTCCGGACGTTCCCGACGAGGTTCTGGTTCGTCTCTCGGAGGGCCTTTGCAGGATCGCCTAGCTTGCGGGATGCCGCCCTTATGTGGCTTCTGGTGACGGCAGCCACCATGGCGGCGGAGAGCCCCTTCCCCGAGACCTCGGCCAGAACCACCATCGCCTTTCCCCCCTCCATCTCGAAGGCGTCGTAGAAATGGCAGCATTCCCTCTCTTCGGCCAGGGCGAGGATCGCCACCTGGAACCCCTCGATCTGAGGGACCCTCTCCGGGAGGAGGAAACGCTGGAGCTCCTCCATCACCTCTTCTGCCTTCTCAGACCTTCCCGCCTCCAGGGACCTCTCCTCGAAGAGGGAGATCCTATCTTTGAGGTCGATGGCCATCTTATCGAAGGCCTCTCCCAGCCTCCTCACCACCCTCGGGCCGTCCCCCTCGATCTTTGCGTTTAGGTCGCCCCTCCCGATCTCCTCAAGCCCCTTCGCGATCGCCTCGAAGATCGGGCCGAAGGCGTTCCGGCCGGACCAATATCCGACTAGCCCCCCCATCAGGGCGAAGATAGCCGCCGCCGCGATAGCCATCGGCCAGGAGGGGCCTGCACCGTCGCCATCGCCGTCCCCCAGCCCTGGAAGGGCGATCCCCGTCACCGACCCCCTCCCTTTCAGCGCCTCGCCGGTCTCCAGGGCCATGATCTCCGTATGGCCCGAGATGCAGTGGAAGAGCTGGTCGTACGCGGCGGCCTTGGCGGCCGTCAGCTCCCCGTCTCCGGAGGCGACCCCCAGGCTCCAGCCGACGGACGGCAGGGGAGAGTAAACGATCCTTGTGCTCCCTTTCTCGAGACGGACCAAGTCCATCCCCTCTTCTCCCCGGACCATCTCCTCGGCCAGCTCCGCCAGCTCCAGGTTTTTGGAGTCGAGGAGGCTTCCCGGCGCCAGGATCTCATCCCAGAGGAACCCCTCCGGAAGGGGCGACTTCATAACTACCGCTCCCTGGCCGTCGAGGAGGAAGGGGTAGCCGGAGGAGATGTTGGCGAGGTCCACCTCTATCTCTGCGAGGGAGACGTCCATCCCCACCACTCCGCTCAGGTTCCCCTCGATCAGAATGGGGGTCGCGCAGGTGATGGAGATGTTGCCGGTCGTCTGGCTCTGGTAGGGCTTCGTCCAGACCGTCTCTCCCGCCCTCGCCGCCTCCAGGTACCAGGGCCGTTCCCGGTAGTCGAAGGGGGCGATCATCTGGAGGGTCTCGGTGACGTCGGGCCAGAGGACGAGGATCCCGTCAGAGGTCCCTATGTAGCCGAGCTCGATCACCTCCTCCTCCTGGACCATGATCCTCAGGACCCTGGAGGGGCCGGAGAGGGAGCGAAGGGTCTCTTCCATCTCCCCGGTGACGTTATCCCAACCGCCTCCCGGCGCGATCCAGATCCCGGCTGCTACCACCTCTGCCGGGCCCTTCGCAGCGGAGCTTTCGTTGTCGTCGTTTCCTCCAGCTCCTTCGGCGGCCGCGCCGCAGGCGGTCGGCGCCAGGGCTACGAGGATCAGGGGCAAAAGCCATAAGCACAGCCTTTTTTTCCCAGAAATCTCGGCCATTTCTCTTGGATATCCTGAAGGGGTCGGGTCCGACTAGAACCGCGCCCAGAGTCGATCGTCGATTTTTCCCCACTCTGCCTCTCGAAGGAGGCTGCCGAGGGGGTGTTCTTCTTCAAAGGCTATAAACCTAATTTCGGCTGGTGTTAATCTTCGATCCATATTGGATACGAGGATCTATAATATCTCTTCCGAGATCTGAGGCGGGATTTCGTCGTCGCCTTGCCACCGGATCGGACGCAATAATCCCTCCTTCAGATGCTTATCTCAATTCGGAAACTACTTATTACCATGGGCTCGTTTGGGAGTCCGTGGAAGGTTCGTACGAGTTTCTGGCGGATCTGAGAAGGCTATCGGCGGTCTACAGGCGGCTTGAGCAGGGGCTGTATCTCCTCAACGCCGGCATAATCGCAACCCTGATCTACATCGTCGCCCTGTACCTCGGGATTCCCGCCTTCTTCAGGTTCTACTGGCACGGCTCCCTCCTAGCCGCGGCTCCTGCCCTCACATCCCTCCTCCTGGGGGCTCTTGGAGGAAGATTCCTGTGTCAGAGGTCGGGGTACGACCTCTTCGCCCACCTCGACGAGGAGATCTCGGAGAAGACGAAGGCCGCCTACGACAACCGCAGATCCGACTCGGTGGTGATGCAGAGCCTCGCCGAGGACGTCAAGAGGTGCCTATCCAAGGTGGGGGCCGCAGACCTTTTGAAGAGGCGCCGTCTCCGTTTCGGCAATAAAAGTGTCCCCACCGTCCAGGCCAAGGCTGGAGCCCTCGTCTTCCTTCTCGCGTCGCTGGCCATCTTCGGTCAGAGCCCGGGAGACGATGCCCCCCCCCAGCCCTTCTCGTCCCTCTCCGACCTCCGGGAGAGGGCTATCTCTCTTCTGGGGGATGAGGAGCCCTCCGAGGAGGACGGCTCCAGCACCGGGATCTCGGGGGAGATCTACGGGAAGCCGTCCCTGGCCGTCCTGGAGGAGGTGAACCTGGAGCTGGTCCTCTATCCGGGGTCCGCGGCGGGGATCCGCTCGAGGGAGACCGAGCCCATGGATCGGTTGTTTGCCACCTCGGAGCCGGGGGAGGGGGTGGCGGTCCCTACGGACTTATACATCGAGAGCCTACCCCCCCAGCACCGCGAGGTGATCAAGAGGTACTTCGAGAAGATGGCAGCCCTCTCTCGAGAGGCTCCTCGGCAAAATGAAGAAATAATATAAGGAAATACACAAAAAAAGAGCTGTAGATCTCACCGAGGGCGGACAGATGAGAGACGATCTGATCAACGTTTATAAGGATGCTCCGGCCATCTTCGAGACGATCAAAGCCGAGATTGGGAAGGTTGTCGTCGGCCAGAAGTCGGTGGTGGAGCAGATTCTGGTGGGCATCCTGGCGGGGGGGCACATCCTCCTGGAGAGTAACCCCGGCCTAGGAAAGACCCTCCTCGTCAAGACGATAGCCAGCACCACCGGCCTCAACTTCAGCAGGATTCAGTGCACCCCGGACCTGATGCCCGCAGACATCACCGGCACCACCTTGATCGAGGAGGTGGAAGGGAGCAAGCACTTCAGGTTCGAGGAGGGGCCGATCTTCGCCAACATCGTCCTCGCCGACGAGATCAACCGAGCCTCGCCTCGAACCCAGAGCGCCATGCTGGAGGCGATGCAGGAGAAGCAGGTGACCGTAGGAAAGAACACCTACCGGCTTGAGGAGCCCTTCTTCGTCCTCGCGACCCAAAACCCCATCGAGATGGAGGGGACTTTCCCTCTTCCGGAGGCCCAGCTCGACCGGTTCCTCTTGAAGGTCTTCATAGACTATCCAAGCCCCGAGGAGGAGTATCAGATCATGGAGAGGTACACCGGCCACGCCGAGCCGAAGGTGGAGAGGGTGATCACTCGAAGGGAGCTTCTATCCCTCCAGCAGCTTGTGAGGGACGTCCCCATCTCCGACGACCTGAAGAGGGCGGCGATTAAGGCCGTCGTCTCCTCTCGGAGCTGGGAGGGGGTTGAGTACGGCGCAAGCCCTCGGGCCTCCATCGGCCTCATCCTCGCCTCCAAGGCCCGGGCCCTCCTCTCCGGGAGGGACTACGTCGATCGTGCCGACCTGGAGGTGATGGCCCGCCCCATCCTCCGGCACAGGATCATCCTCACCTTCGACTCCGAGAGGAGGGGCATCACGACCGACCAGGTGATCTCGGAGATCATGAAGTCGATCTGAGGGCCGCCGATGGACACGGAGTTTCTCGCCGAGCTGGACCGGTTCACCCTCCTCGTGCGAAAGAGGGTATCTACCGCCTACACCGGGGCCCGGAGGTCGGTGAAGGTGGGCCGGGGGATCAGCCCCGTCGGATATCGGGAGTATCGGAAGGGGGACGACTTCAAGTTCGTCGACTGGAAGGTCTACGCCAGGACCGAGAAGCTCTACGTCCGGGAGCACGAGGAGGAGAGGAGCCTCTCCGTTCACGTCCTCCTCGACGCGAGTTCCAGCATGAACTACGGCGAGAAGTTCGCCTTCGCATCAAAGGTGGCGGTGGGGTTCGCTTACATGGCGATAAAAGAGAACGAGAAGTTCTCGATCTCGAAGTTCGGGGAGATGCTGGAGCCGGGGGAGACGAAGGGGGGGCGGAGGAACCTCTTTTTCGCCATGGAGGAGCTCGATCGGACCGCCCCCTCGGGGGGGACGGACTTTCGGAGGATGGCGGAGCAGTTCGACCTAACCATCAGGTCGACGAGCCTGGTGGTGGTGGTCTCCGACCTCCTCGACGAGATCGAGAGCCTCGTCGCCGGGATCTATAAGCTCTCGGCCCACGACCTGATCCTGATCCAGGTCCTCGACCCGGCGGAGGCGGCCCTCGACTTCGAGGGGGACCTCCGGTTCGTCGATATGGAGTCGAAGGAGGCGGTGATGACGAGGGTGACGCCCAAGGTCAGAGAGGAGTACGCGGCGAGGATGGCGGCCCACGAAGCCCGGATCCGGGAGGCCTGCGACGCCGTCGGGGCCGACTTCTTCAGCTACACCACCGATAGGCCCATATTCGAGGCCTTCTCCGACGTCAACAGCCGGGCCAAGGTCTGGAGGGCCTGAATGGACCTCGGGTACGGCGCCGGCCGGATCCGCCTCCCGGTGGACGGATGCGAGGGTTTTGAGGTCGTCCTCCCGGAGGAGAGGCCCGGAGCCCCCGACGAGACGGCGGAGATCGAGAGGGCCCTCGACGAGCCCTTCGGCCCGACCATCCGGGATTTCGCCGGACTCAAGGCCGCCGCCATCATGGTGAGCGATATAACGCGCCCCGCGCCGACCTCAAAGATCCTGCCGCCCCTCGTCCGAAGGCTTGAAGAGGTCGGGGTATCCGAGATCCTGGTCGTCTTCGGCCTGGGGACCCATCGGAGGATGACCGCCCAGGAGATGGCCCTCCTCCTGGAGGGCTCCGCCAGCCTCCCCTCCATCCAGCACGACAAGGATCGATGCGTCCACCTTGGCGAGACGAGCCGGGGTACTCCGGTCGAGATCCTGGAGGAGGTGGCGGCATCCGACATCAAGATCGGGACGGGGAATATCGAGTACCACTACTACGCCGGCTACAGCGGCGGCGCGAAGGCCCTCCTCCCCGGCGTCAGCTCCGAGAGGTCGATCAACAAGAACCACGCCATGATGTCCGACCCCAGGGCGAAGTCCGGCCGCCTAGACGGCCCCGTCCGGCTGGACATGGAGGAGGCGGCAAAAATTGCAGGCCTCGACTTCACCCTCAACGTCGTTCTGAATAGCAATAAGGAGATCGTCCGGGCCGTCGCCGGCGACTTCGTGAAAGCCCACCGCGCCGGCGCGAGAGTAGTCGACGAGATGTACCAGAGGGCCGTCAAACCCGCCGAGATCGTCGTCGCCTGCGCCGGCGGCCGCCCCAAGGACATCAACCTCTTCCAGGCCCAGAAGGCGATGGAGAACGCGAGGGAGGCGGTCCTCCCCGGAGGCTCCCTCATCCTCGTAGCCGAGTGCGCTGAAGGCCTCGGCCACCCCGTCTTCGAGCGGTGGGCGATGGAGGCAAAGTGCGCCGAGGACTGCGTCGAGAGGTTCGGCCGGGAGTACGAGTTCGGCGGCCACAAGGCCGCCCTCATCGCGAGGGACTCCCTGGAGATGGACCTGATCCTCGTCTCCTCCCTGGCGCCCGCCCTCGCGGAGATGTGCTTCTTCAGGCCTGCCAAAAGCCTCGCAGAGGCCCTCGCCATGGCCCGGGAGAGGCAGGGGCGGGATGCGAGGACGATCGTCATGCCCTTCGGGGATCTGACGCTGGCGAAGAGGGGATAGAATCCCACAAATGGATCGGTTTTTTCTATGGGGTATCTTTCAGGTTGAGCCGCTCCTCCACCTCTTTCAGCTCCGCCTCCAGCCTCCGCTGGCCGATGGCATTGGTGAGGTCGCCCCGGGTCCGATCCAGGAGGGAGCGGGCGACGTCCCCCTTCCGCCGCATCCCCTTGGTGACGGCGTCCGGATAGTCTAAAGACATCAAGAGATGGTATATCTCCTCCATCGCCGCGAGGTGGACCTCCCCCTCCTCCGGCCTCCCCAGCCGGATCAGGTCGAGGATGTGCCTCCTCAGCTCCCCGACGGCGTCGCCGAGCCCCGCCAAGTAGCTCGTCATCTCGACCCCCACCTCCTGGGGATGGGGGATCCTCTCCTCGGTGATGAGGGCATAGACGATCCTAGCCTCGGCGTACTCCTGCTCTGCGCCGTCGACGAGGCCGGAGTAGCGGACGTCGGGGTGCTCTTTCAGGAGGTTCAGGATCGCGGCGAGGTCCTCCCCCGCCCGGTCGGCGAGGTCGAGGGCCCGGTCGAGCTCTCCCCGGTGGACCGACCTGATGGCGGCGCCGGACCGTCGGACGACGACCCTCGTCAGGGCCAGCGCCTCCTCCCGGGCCTGATCCTTCTCCTCTAGGTGGCGGGATATCTCCTCGGCCAGCTCATCCGCCGAAGGCGTCATGCGGGGCCCTCCAAAAAGCCCTTCAGGTTTCTCATGGACTGGGCCCCCTGGACGAGGGTCCGGGCCTCCGTCACAAACCGACCCCCGTATCCGTTGAGGGCCTTCGCCACCCTCGACCAGTTGACGTTGCCGCTCTTGACCGGCAGGTGCTCGTCCCTCGCCCCCTTGTTGTCGTGGACGTGGACGTGGACGATCTTCTCCTTCAGGGCCAGAAACGAGTCGACGTTCCCGTTGGTGTTGGCGTGGCCGACGTCGAAGACGAACCCCAGGTTCTCCCGCCGGACGTTCTCCAGCATCCCCAGGATCTCCTCGGGGGTCCTCCCCAGCATCGACTCGATGTTCAGCATATTCTCGACGGCGATCCTCATCCCGAACTCCTCGGCATGGTCGCAGATCTCCTGCAGGCCCAGAATGTTCTGCTCCCACGCCCGGTCTGGCATCTGCTTTCCCAGGGGCGAGAGGTAGCCGGGATGGACGACGGCGAGGCCGCAGAACTCGGAGGCGAGGCTGATGCACTCCTTCATCTGCCGGAGGGTCTCCTCCCAGATCGGCTGGTTCATGCTGGCTAGGTTGAGGTCGGAGTAGGGGAGGTGGATGGTGATGACGAGGTCTGTCGTCTCGACGATCTCCTGGGCTAGGGGCAGCGTCTCGGCCGTCAGCCTCTGCCTTCCCTCGTTGACGATCTCCCAGCCGGAGTAGCCGAGATCCTCCAGCTGGTAGGCCCAGTCGAAGGGCTGATCGACGAGGGCGCTGGACGAGAAGCTAAACATGATCCCCATCCTCCAGCTCGATCTCCTCGATGGGCTTCCCGTCGACGGTCCGGGGGGCGAGCCAGTCTATGAGGGAGGGCCCCCCCCTGATCTCGACGTGGATCGATCCGAGGGGCTCCTCCTCCGGCGGAAAATTTATCCTCCCGACGGTCGCAGCCTGCTTATTCAGCCTGAACTGGACGGCGTCTCCGACCACTCCCTGGAGCATCACCGATCTCCCAGTGTCCAGGATCCTCTGCTCCCGCAGGAGGCGGTGGAAGGTCACAAGGCTGGCAGCGCCCCCCCGCCCGCAGATCCAGCCCCCTTCGGCATCGACCTCGATCCCCGGAAATAGAGTCACCAGGGCCCCGGCCACCTTCTCGGGGCTCTCGGTGGGCCTGACGGCCGCCCTAAGCGACACCTCGATCATCTTTATGGGGTCTTTCGTCCTGGTATTTTAGATTTCGGGAGCCAGGTGGGAGTCGGGGGTCAGCGGCTGCTCGTCCTGAACCGCAAGATCGCTGCGATGCCGCCGAAGGCCCGGAAGAGCTGGGCCCCCTCCTCGAAGTCGGTGGATATGATCCTGACGGAGCTTCCGCTCTCCTCCGCCATCCTGGAGAGGTCGGATATGATGTCCACCTCGTCGGCGACGGAGAGCTGAGACCCGCACCGCAGACAGGTCCCCGGCGGCGGGCTGTTCAGCGACCGGGTGGCCTCCTCGGAGAAGTCGCAGCTGGCGTTGGTGCAGACGATCCGAGCTCTCGTCTTCCGGAGGTCCTCGGAGAGGAGGAGGGTGTCGACGGCCCCCATCGTCAGGTTCCCCCGGACCTCCTTCTCCCCGTAAGAGGCGAGGCCCTTATCGCTCACCAGCTCCTTCATGAACCTCCTCATGACCAGCTTCTCCTGGGTCAGCTCCAGGTCGATCAGCCTCTCCTGGGCAGCCTCCACCAGCTCGTAGAGCCCCGACTCGTCGGTGTAGGTGACGTCCAGGGCTTCGAGGATCTTCTGCTGGAGCTCGTGGTGGAGGAAGGCGCCATCAACGAACTCCTCCTTCGTCGGGGAGGGGCCTCCGATCAGGATCCCCTCCAGGTCTTTTCTGTCGATCGAGAGGAACGCTTCAGACGCGCTGTCCCCGATCCTCTTGTAGAATTCGTGGATTGCGATAAGCCTCAGCTGCTGGAACCTGTGGCTGCTCTGCCCCCCCTTCCTCTGCTTTCCAGGGACCGACGAGGTGAGGTGCTTTAGGGCGTCGACCTGCTTTCCCCGGAGGGTCCCGATCGTCGCCTCCCTCCGGTCGAGGACGATCAGGCCGAAGGTCTTCTTATCGGCGAGCATATCCTCCAAGGGGGTGAGGAGGAACGAGGAGTCGCAGTGGTACCGGTAGGTGACGATCGGCTCCGGCGGCTCCAGAACCCGGCTGTACATGTCGGTCTTGTTCCCGCCGATGTCGACGGCCCCGACGAAGATGGCGACGCCGTTTGGCGGTGCCTTTGGGATCAACCGGAGCCTCGCCATCACCGACTCGAGGGCGCTCTGGACGTTCGTCCGGGTGAGCTTGGACTTGATGTTGGACGCCTGGCCGTGCTCGTCCCGGAGCTGAGCTGTGACGTCGGATATCTGCTTGTCGGGGGGGATGTAGAGCGAGATCAGCTCTGTGCCCCTGCCGCTCTTGCTCCTCAGGTCTTCGAGGAGCCGTTTGAATTCGTACTTCTCTTGGGCGGTAAACTCCATCTGGCATCTCCTCAAAAGGGCCGGCTATCGGAAGGGATGATGTAACCCGTCTGTCGTTGGTGGACGGTCGTTTCAGAGGCAAGATGTGGACGGGGCTTATGTAGGTTTCGCCATAACCGACGCCGAATAGGCGCCGTCGACCTCAAGACGGTCCCGGATTGAATCGAGGCTGCCGCCGAAGAAAATCGCATTTCGGGGAGAAGTCCTATAACTTCAGACGATCTCCTATCGAATATGAATAAGAAGATCGCGGTGATCGGAGGAACCGGGTTTGGGATGGAGGGCGAGGCATCCTTCATCGATACCCCCTATGGCCAGGTGAGGGCGGAGGCGATCGAGGTTGGCGGCCGAGAGGTCCTCTTCATCCCGCGCCACGGCGAGGTTCACCTCCCACCCCACCGGGTGAACTACAGGGCCATCCTCTGGGTGGCGAAGGCAGCAGGAGCGGTCCGGGTCATCTCCACCAACACCGTGGGGACTATGTCCTGGCACCCCGTTGGAAGCTTCGTCATCCCCATCGACTTCGTCGAGTTCACCAGATCAAGGCCCGCTACCTTTTTCGAGGAAGAGACGGTCCACGTCGATCTGACGACGCCCTACTGCCCCGAGGTGAGGCGGGCCCTGACGGCAGGAGCGGAGGCCGCCGGCGCTCTCGTCTCCGACGGCACCTACGTCTGCACCGAGGGGCCCCACCTGGAGAGCCCCGCTCAGATCAGGATGCTTCGGCGGTTTGGCGACGTCGTCGGCATGACAGGCTACCCTGAGGTCGTCCTCGCCCGGGAGCTGGAGCTCTGTTACGCCTCGATCTGCATCGTCACAAACCCCGCCGCCGGGATGAGGATTGATTCGATGGCAGCGGCAGAGATCACGAGGGAGATGGCAAGATCCGCCCGGCTTCTGAGGGAGGTCATAGAGGCCGCCATCTCGATGATCCCCGAGGAGAGGGGCTGCTCCTGCTGCCGGGCCCTCGCCGAGGCGAGGCTATGACCCTCCTTTAGCGATCTGCCTCCTCCTTTTTGCAGACGAGGACGAGAAAATCGGGGACCCGGGCGCCGTCAAGCCGCTCCGGATGGAGGGTTGCCCAGGATTCGGGAGGTTCGGGTTCCAGGAGCCGCAAGAGGCGAAATCCAGAAGAGATCAGGGAGTTCACCGTATCCCCGAGGGTCCGATGCCAGGCCACCGTCGGCTCCATCCCGGACCTGGGGCCCCAGGGGACGAGGAACGGTCCCCGATCGAAGTAGCGGTCGACCTTCCTATACAGCTTTCTTCCTTCGCCGTCATTCACCCAGCCGAAGACGGGGGCGGAGAAACACGGATGGTTTACGATGTGGAGGTAGATGCCTCCTGGTTGGAGAGTACGGCTGAACTCCCTGATAGCCCCCTCGAAATCTGCGGCGTCCTGGATGACGTTATTGGTGATTATGGCGTCAAAGGAACTGTCTGCCAAAAAGGGGAGATGAGCTATATTTCCTTTATGATATGTGATGGACAGGGGCTCTGCTTCCTCTTCTGCCAGAGCAAAAGCCAGCATCCTATGAGATGACTCCACCCCTGTGACGACGGCGCCAAGCTCGGCCAACTTCCGGCTGAGGTAGCCATCGCCACAGCCGGCATCGAGGATCCGTTTACCCCCGACGTCTCCCAGGGCCTCGAGGATTATGGGGTCCAGGAGATCTCGGCGGTTGGGGTCGTTCCTGGCGAAGTTCCGGTGCCAGGCATCTGCATTCCGGTTCCAGCTATCGGTGCTATCGTCCTGGGTATAAGGCATCGAGCCAGCCCTCCCTGGCAAATCAGAATTGGTCATTTATGGCACCGGCTGAGATCGGCTGGGGGACGGAGCCGCCGACCACGGGCCGGATATATCGAGGTCCTCCCTAGAGGACCGTCACGGCGATGCTCGCCTCGCCCTTCGCCCCCGAGGCGTCCGAAGCCTTCAGGATGACGATGTACCGACCCCGGCTCATCTCCGCTGGCGGCCTTTCGAAGGACCTCTCGGTGGAGAGGGTACCGTCCAGCGACGACGACCACCGGTAAGTGTAGGGCCTCTTCCCGCCCGTCGCCTCCCCCTGGAACCTGATCGGCTCATCCCCGGAGAGGACCGAGCCGGTGGCGGGGGAGGTTATCTCCACGGTGAGGCCGGAGGCCGGCCCCTCGGGGCTGGTCCCCTCCCCAGCCTTATCTGAGCAGCCAGCGACGAGGCAGGCGACAAGGCAGATGAGAATTGAGATCGATCTTCCTTCCATGGTTTTAGTTCTTGGTCACGCTCAGGCTTCGAGGATCTGGTCTGCGATCTTCCTCGCGGCCAGGACCGCCGGGGAGTCGTCGGGGAGGTCGAAGACGGTCTTCCCCTGGTAGGCAACCTCTGTGAAGTTGGGGTCCTCGGGGATGGCACCCAGGTACTTGAAACCCAGGCTCTCTGCTGCCTCTTTGACCTTCTCCAGCATCTCGGGCTTGGTCTTGTTGGCGACGACGTAGTAGCGCTCGATCGTCGCCCCCACCTCCGAGGCCACATCCTTAATCCGCTTCAGGGTGTCGAGGCTCACCTTCGACGCATCGGTGACGATGATGGCGTCGTGGATCTTCCCCGACGTCTTCCTCGCGATGTGCTCCACCCCAGCCTCGCAGTCCATCAGGAGGTAGCTGTAGGTTCCGCCATCGACGGTCTTCTCGAAGACCGCCTGGAGGAGGTCATTGACTGCGCAGAAGCAGCCGGACCCCTCGCCCCTCCCCATGATCAGCATCTCGTAGCCGTCCTGTTCCCCCTCCATCAGGAGGGCGTCGAAGAGGTTCTGGAATATGTCGATCCCCGTCAGCTCGGGGCTCTCCTCCCTCTGCCGCTTGTACTTATGGAGCATATCCGAGAGGGTCGGCGTCCCATCTGCACCCAGAAGGCTCGCGAGACACTCGTTGGCGTCGGCGTCGACGGCGAGGATGCTCCCCTCTTTCCGCCTCACCAGCTCCCGGAGGATCAGGGCGGTGAGGGTTGTCTTGCCGGTCCCGCCTTTTCCAAAGAACCCCAGGATCTTCATGAGGCAACCGGCCCTGCCAGGATCTCGGTCTTTCTGATCTCCACCCGCCTCAGGGGGTAGATATCTTTTGCGTCTTTGTATATGTCGAGGGAGAGCCTGCCGAGGACGACCTCCTGGATGAACTGGTTCAAGTCCAGAGTCCCCGCCTTCTCCTGAATTATATTCGAGGCTATGTTTCTGATGGTCTTGACCTGGGTGGTCCTCGCTCTCTTGACGGTGAAGCAGCTCGGCTTAACCCGGACCCGGTAGCCGTCGCTGGTGGTGACGTCGATGATCGAGTCGATCCGGGAGGTTCTCCTCTTCACCAGAGACCGGACGTAGTCGCTCGTCAGCTCGTGGCCGACGAAGCTGGTGTAGGCGGAGTCGCCAGCCACCTGGTCCACCTTGAACTTCAGCTTTGTGTTCTGCTTAGAGAAGTTGTTCGTCAGCTCCCCGAGGGTCGTCTCGATGATCCTCCCCATCAGGTTGCTCGGGTCGCTCGCCAGGGTCTCCCCGACGGAAGACTTTCCGAACATCTCGGGTCCAACGACCTTGTACCACTGCTTCGTCTTGACCTTCCTGCTGTCAGACTTCCTCTGTGACCTTCTCGCCAATAAACATCCTCCAGTAAGGGTAATTGCATCAGATTGCTTCAGAGTAGACCCAAGCTCGCTGTATATAAAGAGATCGCCCCCCCCCCCTCGAGATGAGGGGAGGAGGCTGAGGCTGGTCAGCAGTCGAAGGGCCAGACGTAGACGTAGACGTAGTTGGACCAGTCGTTGCACTGGTACACCAGGAGGTGCCATCCGGGGGTGCTGCTCTTGAACCAGGTAGGATACCACCCCTCTTTCTTGTAGCCTAGGCTCTTCACCTCGGGCTTGCAGTAGTACCCCGACTTGCACGGCGGCCACTCGAAGGACCAGTACATCCCTGGTCGCGTGATCTTGGACCAGAGCGGGAGCCACTCGCCCTTCTGGGTGCTGGCCACCGTCGTCAGCCTGTTGGGCCAGGTCTGGACGTAGTACTCGTTGTACTTTGAAGCCGCCATCGGGGTGTAGACGAGGCCGAAGTCAGAAACCGTACTGGGGGCTTCTGCGCTGTAGCCGGGAGGCGAGATGGCGCCCATCGTCCCGCAGCTGTAGCCCGTCGCGGTAACGCCGCAGGCAGCGGTCCCGGTCGACGGGACGGTGCTTCCCGGCGTCCCGCCGGAGAATCCAGAACCGCCGGCGGAAGTGGAGCACTCTGGGGCTGGAAGCCGCAGATCTGTGGGCATCAGCCCTTCGGAGACGGGGTCAGGCGGCGTGGGGGTTGTCATCCCGAGCCCCGTCGAGAGGCTTCCGCTGCCCAAAGACGTCGACGACGGCATCGTCTGGGGTGCCTCTATCTTCGAGTAGCTCGTCTTCATCTCTTCCTCATAGATCGTACCCTCCGCATAGGTCATCCCGCCAGAGTACGATCCGGACTTGCCTATCGAATGGCCTCCGGAATCCGGCCAGACGTATATGTAGACGTAGTTGCTGGCCTTGTCGCAGTGGAAGCATACCACATGCCAGCCGGGATCGTCACCTCGGAACCAACCCCTGAGGTAGTCGGGCCACGTCCAGAAATGCCAGCTGACCGTGGGGGTGAGCTTGTTGGGATACCACTCGTAGACGAAGAAGTTCCCGGTGTAGGCGACCTTCGCCCAGAGGGGAAGATACCCGCCGTTGCTGCAGCCCGCCACCGTCGTCACCCCATTGGGGGTCTGGACGTAGAGCTTGTTCTGGGACTCCACCGACCCCGGCCAGTACCAGGAGACAGAGGTTGCTGCTGAGGATCCCTCCATCCCTGCCCGGACGGTGTCCGGGGGGGTCGCCGATGAGAAGCTCAGCCCCCCCTCGGGCGTGAAGCTGTACATCTCGGGGGTGGGAAACTTCAGGTCCGTCGGAGAATACCCCTCATCGTAAGGCCCTTTAAGGCTCGGGGCCTCTGCCTGGTACGACCCCATGAGGCCGGTGGAGGCAGACTCCCCGGTTTGTTCAACCAACCCTACCGCGCCGAGGGCTGTCGGCGCCAGCGCCATAAGCGCGATCGTGAGACAAAGTAACCATCTCATGCTACCCCTCCAACTCCCTTCATTTGAAATCGGTACTAATTGCGTTCTTATCTATTTAATAATTTTCGACTCAAATCCGATGAAGCCAGGACCGGTTCGGGGCCTGACCCCCAGGATCGCTCTTCCTCCCCGTCGGCGAGGAGGTTTGGGGATACGGACCTGGAGATCGAGGCGATGGGCGGCCCAGGAGGGATTGGATAGGGAGCCATAATGCCACATGGCGGCTCCGGACCGACCTCATAGGATCAGGGCGGGAGGATCGCGATCGATAAGACCTCAGGGAAGCTCCGTTGGGGTCGGGAGAGATGAGGGTATACCGGAATCTCCGGCTGCCGCCGCTTTCTTCTTCGAGGAGGGGGCCTTTCGGAATCGTCCTCATAAATGCTTAAGTATGAACGGGGAGATATAAAGTCCCGGAGATGATGTAATATGACTACGTGGGTTCCTGGTCCATCGAGGGATCCCCAGAGGCGGTATCCTGGGGCGAGGGCTTTGAGCTCGAGACCGTCGACGAGGATTTGGTCGGATGCCGGACCGGGCCGGAGAGGTTCGCCGAGGGTCTCTCCGTTGAGCTCGTCCGGGGGGAGGGATGAAGATGGGCGTATATAGAGAGATCAGCCCCGGGGTCTGCTCCGTCGGGGTCATCGACTGGGATCGGAGGCTCTTCGACGAGCTTATACCTTTGCCAGATGGGACCAGCTACAACGCCTACGTCGTCATCGGCGACGAGAAGACGGCCCTCATCGACGCCGCCGACCCGCCTTTCGCGGAGGCGCTGCTGGATAACCTGGAAACCCTCGGCCTCAACCGGATCGACTACGTGGTGGCAAACCACGCCGAGCAGGACCACTCGGGGGCTATTCCGGCCGTCCTCGAGCGGTTTACGACGGCCTTGGTGGTCTGCACCCCCCGGTGTAAAGAGCTCCTCGCCGATCACCTCCAGATCCCGGCCGAGAAGTTCCTGACCGTCGAGGACCGATCGACCTTGTCCCTCGGCGGCAAAACCCTGGAGTTCCTATACACCCCCTGGGTCCACTGGCCGGAGACGATGGTCACCTACCTCCGGGAGGAGCAGATCCTCTTTCCTTGCGACTTCTTCGGCTCCCATTACGCGACGAGCGACCTCTTCGCCGACCCGAAGATCATCTATGAGCCCGCCAAGAGGTACTACGCCGAGATCATGATGCCCTTCCGGGCGATCATAAGGAAGAACCTGGAGATCGTCGACTCCTTGGAGATAAAGATGATAGCCCCAAGCCACGGCCCCCTTCACCCCGACCCCACCTTCATCGTCGATGCCTATCGAGACTGGTCCAGCGACGAGGTCAAGAACGAGGTGGTGATCCCCTTCGTCTCGATGCACGGGAGCACGAGGCTGATGGTCGACCACCTCGTCGACGCCCTCATCGCTCGGGGAATCGGGGTGAGGAGGTTCGACCTCGCCGTATCGGACGTCGGGAAGATCGCCGAGGCCCTCGTCGACGCCGCGACCCTCGTCCTGGGGACCTGCACCGTCCTGGCGGGGCCCCACCCAAACGCCGCTCACGTCGCCTTCCTCGCGAACGCCCTGCGGCCGAAGACGAAGTTCGCGACGATCATCGGCTCCTACGGCTGGGGCGGCAAGACGGTGAAGGCGATCCAGGAGGCGATCCCCCTCCTGAAGGTGGAGGTGGTCGAGCCGGTCCTCGCGAAGGGTCTCCCGACCGAGGAGGATTATAAGGCCCTCGACCGGCTTGCCGACGAGATCCTGAAGAGGCACCGGGAGCTGGGGATCGCTTAAGGGGGAAAGATGGGAGATCGGGAGACGTCCCTCCGGTCCAAAAGGGGCAGAAAGAAGGGCACAAAGGACCCATGACGAAGGTCCTGATCTACGGGGCGGGGGCGATCGGCTCCTTCTTCGGCTACCTCCTCTCGGAGCGGGAATCGGAAGATGGGGGCGGGACGGAGGGGGGCGCTCGCCCCGTCGTCGAGGAGGTCGCCCTCCTGGGGAGGCCCGGCCACGTCGAGAGGATCAGGGCCCAGGGCCTGGAGGTCTTTTTTGCCCCGGGCGATAAGCCCCTCTCAATCCGCTTCAGCCACGCCTTCACCGGCCTCGGCGAATTCGCGGAGTCGGAGTTCGCCCCGGAGGTCGTCGTCGTCACCGTCAAGACTCACGCCCTGCCGGCGGTCGCGAAGGAGCTGAAGGAGTCGAGGCTTCTGGCGGGGAAGCTCTCGGACGCCCGGTTCATCCTCCTGATGAACGGGATGGGAAACCCGGAGCGGTTCGACCTGCCCGGAGCCAGGGTCTATGAAGGTACCACGTCCATGGGCGTCGTCTTCTCCGGTGACGGGAGGATCGAGCTCAAAGGGCGGGGAAAGACGGTCTTTGAGGCCGGGATCGGCGAGGATCTGGAGCTGTTCATCGGGTCCCGGCTTGCTGAGAAGGGCTTTTCTGCCGAGTTCGCGCTGGAGTTCCGGCGCCAGCAGTGGATGAAGCTCTTCGCGAACGCCGTCATAAACCCCATCACCGCCCTCACCCGGGGGAAGAACGGGATCGTCCTCTCGCCCCATCTCGCACCGATCGTCGAGAGGATCGTCGGGGAGTGCGTCGCCGTCGCTGAAAAGGAGGGGCAGAGCTTCGATGAGCTTTCCGTCCTGGAGTTCGTCCGGAAAGTCGCCGAGAGCACGGCCGGCAACACCTCCAGCATGCTCCAGGACGTCCTCCGCGGGAGGAGAACGGAGATCGACGCGATAAACGGCTTCGTCCTCGATCGCGCGAGAGAGCATGAGATGGAGGCGCCGGGGAATGAGGTGCTGTGGGGGATGGTGAAGGCGATAGAAAGGGTGTGCTAAGAGGGGAGAGCTTCATCCCCTGACTTCTCCGCCCCAGAATCCTCCCCTCCTCCACCTTTCTCCCCCCACCTCCTCGCCCCGGCGGCCCGCACCCGGAGCGCCGCCTCGTAGGCGAGGATCGACCGCTCCAGGTTCCCCTCCCGGTCCTCCAGCTTTGAGAGCTTCCGGTAGGCGACCCCGAGGTTGTTCTGGATCTCGGCGTATCCCTCGGGGTCGAAATCCTGGGTCCGGACCTCCAGGGCCTCCTCGAAGGCACGGATCGCCCGCTTCAGGTTCGCCCCGTCGGCGGGGCCGTTGGCGGCGCCAGCGAGGATGACCAGGGCCTCGCCGAGAAGGTTCTTCGTCTCGGCGAACTCCAGGGGGCGGGCCTCTTGGGTCCGGACGGCCAGGGCGTCCTCGTACGCCTCGATCGCCTTCTTCAGCCCCTCCCGGTCCGACCACCGGATCTCGCCCTCGGCGGCCTGGGGCTCCGCCTCCAGGACCAGGGCCATCCCGAAGAGGGTCTGGGTCTCGGCCCGCTGCTGGGGGTGGTCCTCCTTCGTCCTGATCTCCAGGGCCGCCTTGAAGGAGGATATCGCCCTATCGAGGTGGCCCTCCCGGAGATCCCCCTCTGCGAGCTGGGCGAGGGCCATCCAGGCGCGTCCCAGGCTGGTCTGGGTCTCGGCGCGGTCCTCGGGATGCGCCTCTGCCGTCCTGAACTTTAGGGCCGCCTCGTAGGCCTCGATCGCCTTATCGAGGGCTTCGGCGGCCTTGGGCCCTCCTATCTGGGAGAGGAGGAGGTATGCGTCGCCGATGTTGTTCTCCGTCTGGGCCTCCTCCTGCCCCCTCCCCTCGGCGGCGTAGATCTTCAGGGCAGCCTCGAAGGCGAGGATGGCTCGATTGAGGTTTTTGGCCATCTCCTCCGCCCCTCCTTTCCGCCCCGAGGGATCGGGGACCCCATCGCCCTCGATCTCTGATAGCCGGACCAGGGAGATCCCGAGGCCGTTCTGAGCCTGGGCGTGCTCGATCGGGTCGGCTTCAACCTTGAAGAGGCGGATCGCCTCCTCGAAGGCCTCCACCGCCAGGGCCAGGTTCTCCTCCCTCGCCCTCTCGAAGGAGGAGGCGTAGCGGGAGAGACCCTCCCTGAACCGGATCTCCCCTCTTACGGCGGGCTCAAGCCTCGGGACGCCCTTGAGGATCTGGTCGTAGATGGATAGGGCCTTCTCCACCTGCCCCACGCCGGCGAAGTCGTCGGCGCACTTCGCCAGCAGCAAGAGAATGCCCCTGTAAGTCTTCCTCGTCCTGTACTCGGTCGCGATCCACGCCAGGGCCGCGCCGGCGACCGCAAAAACCGGCCCCACCATCCAGGGGCTGCTCATCTCGATGGCCATATTACCCCACCACCCTCTTTATCTCGAAATCCGATAGATCAAATCCAATAGGCAGCTCGGCCACGTCTTCTTCAGATCGAACTTCTTTGAATACTCGCCTTTGAACCTTCGGAAAAGACCGAAAAGCTCCCTCACCAGGAGATCATCCCCTTGATTTAGGGGATGGCCTGATTTATAAATCTGGTCATAATCGACGAGATCTCCGGCAGATCCGCAAGGTCACATCGGAAGATTTAGCACCTCGAAGGCCCCCATCATCTCGAGGCCTATATAGACCATCAGGAGGGTGAAGACCTTCCTCAGCCGGTCGGCTGGGATCCGATGGGCGGCTCTGACGCCGACCCGGGCCGTCGGGATGCTGGCTCCGGCGAGGAGCGCCACCTGGAGGAGGTTGATGTATCCCAGGCTGAAGGGGGGGAGGCCTGAAACGCCGAGGCCGTGGTAGACGTAGGAGAGGACTCCCCCCGAGGAGGTGAGGATGATCGCGGCGGAGGAGGTTCCCACCGCCCTGTGGATCCCGAGGCCCATCGCCGTCGAGAGGACCGGGACCATCATCACCCCGCCGCCGATCCCGACGAGGCCGGATATGAAGCCGAGGGGGAGGCCCAAAAGGAGGTAACATCCGTCGCTCCTCGGGACGCTGCCGTCGACCTCGCCACCTTCGGCCGTGAGGTCTGAGGCAGTCGCCATCCGCAGGGCTGCTGCGATCACCACGAGGCCGAAGGCGATTCTTAGGAGGTTTCCCGGAGCCTTTGCCGTCACCGCCCCCCCGATGAAGGCGCCGACGAGGCCAGAGAGGCCGAGGAGGAGGGCTGCCCGAGGTACGACCGCCCTTCTCCGATGATGGCCGAGGGCGGCGTTGATGGCGGTGGGGAGGGCGACGGCCAGGGCGGTCCCAAAGGCGATCCGGGTCGCCATCGTCGGCTCGATCCCCGAAGCGGTGAGAACCCAGAGCTGGACCGGGACCATGATGAAGCAGCCTCCGACCCCCAGCATCCCGGAGGCGAAGCCTGCGGCGACTCCGGCGATCACCAGGCCGAAGGCGAATATCAGCTCCACCCTTCGACGGATGACGTAATGGGATAAAGATATATCCCGCCCTCCCAGGTATCCCTCCGTGAGACGGAAGAGCCGGGTGCCGGAGCTCCTCGCCCCCGCTGGTTCCTGGGAGGCTCTGGAGGCGGCGGTGGATTCGGGGGCCGACGCCGTCTACCTCGCCGGGAGGAGGTTTGGGGCGAGGAGGGGGGCGGAGAACTTCGCCGATTCCGATCTGGCGAGGGCGATCGACCTCGCCCACCTCTCCTCGGTCAGGGTTTACGTCGCCGTCAACACCCTCATCCCCGAGGCGGAGCTCGAGGCGGTGGCCGCCCACCTTCTCACCCTCTATGAGGCCGGGGCCGACGCCGTCCTCGTCCAGGACCTCGGCGTCGTCAGCATCGCGAGGGAGCTCGTCCCGGACCTGGAGCTCCACGCCTCGACCCAGATGACGATATCTTCCATCGAAGGGGCGAGGTGGGCCGCCGATGCGGGGCTGAAGCGGGCCGTCCTCGCCCGGGAGCTCAGCCTCGCCGAGGTGGAGGAGATCGCCAGGGCGTCCCCCCTGGAAATCGAGGTATTCGTCCACGGCGCCCTCTGCTACTCCTACTCCGGCCAGTGCCTCCTCTCCTCGGTGATCGGCGGAAGAAGCGGAAACCGCGGCTCCTGCGCCCAGCCCTGCCGAAAGCCCTATCGTCTCCTGAGGAGCCGGAGGCGGGACCCTTACGGGAGGCCCCTCCAGCTGGAGGAGATCCCCCTGGAAGGTAGGTACCTCCTCTCCACGAGAGACCTCTCCGTCTACCCCCATCTCGACGATCTTGCCAAGGCCCCCATCGCTGCTCTGAAGATCGAGGGGAGGATGAGGTCGCCCGAATACGTCAGGACCGTCGTCTCCATCTACCGGCGGGCCCTGGACGGCATATCGGAGGGCGGATGGGCCCCTTCTGAGGAGGACGAGAGGGACCTTGCCCTCGCCTTCAACCGGACCTTTACTCCTGGATGCATAGGCGGAGCTGTTCGGGGCGACCTCGTCTCTGCCGACCGGCCTGACCACCGGGGGCTCCTGATCGGGAAGGTCGTCTCCTGGGACCGGCGGGGCGGGGCGTCGGTGAGGGTCGAGGGGGCAGTCCTCCCGGAGGTGGGGGACGGCCTCGTCATCCTATCCGGCGGAAGAGAGGTGGGGCTGGTGGTCAGATCCCTCACCCGATCTCGGGGGGGCACCCTCAGCCTCGCCGTCGGGGAACGGGTCGATAGGGGCGCAGAGGTCTTCCTCACCCGGAGGTCCTCTCTCGGAAGACGGCCGGGACCTCGGGCCAGGAGGGAGATACCCATCGACCTCTCGGTCCGATGGGAGGGGAGAAGGCCGGTCCTGGATGGGAGGGCCCATCTCCCGGAAGGGAAGGTGGTCGCCGCCCATCTTGAGGCCGACTTCGCGATGGAGCCGGCGAGAGGGAGGCCCCTCTCGGCCGAGGAGATCGAGGTCCAGCTCCGGAAGAGCGGAGGGACCCCCTTCGCCATCGGGACTGTGGAGATGGATTATCCCAGCGGCCTCTTCGCCCCCCTGGGGGAGATAAACCGGCTCCGGCGGGAGTTTCTGGAGCTGGCCGAGCGAGAGGTGATAGCCTCCTTCAGGCCTGCCGAGGGGTCGGCGGTGATGGCCGGGGCGAGGCTTTCTCGGTTTGCTGGAGGGCGAAGGGCCGCGCCGAGGAGGCCTTCCCCGTCCAAGAATGGGCTATCGATCTCCGTCTACGCCGACACCCTCGCCGTCGTCGCCGGGGCGGCGGAAGGAGGATCCCGCCGAATATACTTCGAGCTGCCGGTCGGGATCGGTCCAAAGAGGTGGTGTAGCCCAATAGATACAGGCGCCGCTGAGGCCCTGGAGATCCTGGAGCAGGCGGGGGAGGTCACTTCTGACCCCGGGGCCGATCTCGTCTGGAAGTGGCCGAGGATCGCAAGGCGCAGGTTCCTCGACTTCGCCATACCCCTCCTGAAGGGGGTGGAGGTGGCGGAGGTGATGGTAGAGGGGGTGGGGCTCGCAAGGGCGGTGAAGGGCGCAAGGCCGGAGATGAAGGTCTCAGGCTCCATCGGCCTCAACGTCTGGAACAGCCTCGCCGTCGAGGTCCTGGCTCCGGAGTTCTCCAGGCTGACCCTCTCGCCGGAGCTCTCGGCCCGGGAGGTGGAGGAGCTATCAGCCGTGGCCGGATCGATCCCTGAACCTCCCGATCTGGAGGTCCTCGTCCAGGGGAACGTCGAGGCGATGGTCGCCGAGAGCTGCCTCCTCTCTTCCGCCCTGGGGTGCCACGAGGCAGCCACCTCTGGTGACCCCTTCTGGGGGATCGAGGACGAGACCGGGAGGGTCTTTCCCGTCCGCGCAGACGGGGAATGCAGAACTCACATCCAGAACGCCGTGGAGCTCTCCCTCCTGGACCAGCTGCCGAAGCTCGCCGGATTAGGCGTCTCCTCCATCGCCATCGACGCCCGGGGCAGGACGGCGGAGTACGCCCGCCGGATCGTCGAGATCTACGACGAGGCCCTGAAGGGTGGCGACCCCGACCGGCTCAGGAGGGAGGCGAGGGAGATCTCCCTCGGGGGGACCACCGGCGGGGCATTCCTCCGGGGAAGGAGGGAGTGAGGGCGGATGGCCGCCTCCATCCCCAAAACGTCTCTCTCCTGCGGTATGGGGTGGCGGGAAAAGGGCTTTAAGAGACGAAGCCGAATGTGATACGACGATGGACCCATCAACTCCGAAGGGGCGGCATGAGGCGCTCCGCCCCGACTATCGAAGCGGGACGTGCTGCGTCTGCGGCCACCTCCTCGCTAACCACCTCAAGGACGGGGACGGCTGGAGGTGCACCGAAAGAGGCCTCGACGCGAGGCGGTGCGAGTGCTTTCTCAGGCCGATTCTGACGGGGACGGAGCGGGAGAAGGATTTCTACGACCTGGGCTGGCGGATGAACGCCTCGGAGCGGGAGGTCTACGAGTTCAAGAAGAGGTTTCGGGACTCCTATCGGAGGTGGTAGGCCCTTAGGATATGCCCTCGATGGATATGATCCCATCGGATGACCGGGCCCGAAGGCTTGGACCACCCCTCACCTCTCCATCGCCCTTCGCCGGAGCTCCTGGGGCATCTTCTCGATGGCGTACCGGAGGGCGGTCCGGGGCATCACGGCCTTCTTCCTCATCACGTACTCGAAGACCTCCTGCTGGTGGCTTTTGCTCGCCTCCTTCAGCAGCCAGCCGTACCCCTTCTGGACGAGGTCGTCTCCGTCCAGGAGGAGGAGGTCGGATATCTCGAAGACGTCGTCGAGAAAATCGCCCTTCCGGGCCGGGAGGATGAGGGTCACGGCGGCGGCCCGCCGAAGCCACCTGTTATCCGATGCTGTCCAGCCCTTCAGGTTAGCCACGTGCTCGGGGTACATCTCGACGAAGGTCCCCAAGGTGTGGTTGCAGAGGGTGTCGCACTTCGCCCAGTTGTTGACGTATTGGGAGAGCCAACTCTCGAAGACGGCGAAGTCGGCGGGCTCGTACTTCTTCCTCATCGAGTAGGCCCACTCGAAGGCTATGAACGCCTCCTCGCCGTAGTCGGACCTCAAGAGCTCCTCGCATAGGGCGAATAGCTCTTTTTTATCCAGGTCCTTGACATCTCGATACCGCCTCTTGGCTATCTCCCTCACAGCGGCGGCCTTCACCCCGTGAAACTTCGCCTCCTCTTTGAAGAACCGCTGGCCGCTCTCCCTCGTCTTCTCATCTGCGCTCTCTATAAGCTCGCGCCTCACATCGGAGATGACTTCTTCTCTCATCCTATAATCAAACCCCATATTATTCGCCAGACTGAAACTTGGTCCCCTGGCTCTCCCCATAAGAGCCCGTCGGGGCACGTCACCAGATCCTGCAGCCCCTCCGGCTGCCCTTCTCGAAGTACCGCTGGTGGTACTCCTCGGCCCGATAAAACTCCGGGGCCGGGACGATCTCGGTGACGATCTCCCTCCTATAAAGGCCGGACCCCTGGAGCCTCTCCATCTTCGCCCGGGCCGTCGCCTCCTGCTCGGGGTCGTAAAAGAAGATCGCCGAGCGGTACTGGCTCCCCACGTCGGGCCCCTGCCTGTTCTTGGTGGTGGGGTCGTGGATCGACCAGAATAGGTCGAGGAGCTCCTCGAAGGAGACGACCTCGGGGTCGTAGACCACCTCCACCGCCTCGGCGTGGCCGGTCCTGTCGGTGCAGACCTCCTCGTAGGTCGGGTTCGTCGAAGATCCGCCGGTGTAGCCGACGGCCGTCGAGACGACGCCCTCCACATCCCGGAAGGCTGCCTCCACCCCCCAGAAGCAGCCGGCAGCGAAGGTGGCCTTCTTCAACTCATGCCCTTCCATCTCATTCTGATACCTTTCTTCCAATTTGTATCACCACCAAGAGAATAGATCTCCGACTATATGGCCAGCTCAAGCCAGGTCTTCTGGACCGTGCCGGTCATCGCTTCTGTCAGCTGCTCTTCGTAGCTGGTCACGAGCTTTCCCGTCGCCTTGTCGTAGGTCAGAAGCCTCCGATAATCCTGGCCGTTCGTCTCCTCGAAGACGACGCCGTTCTGATCGTTCTGGATGACGGTTATCATCATGCCCGTATCCGGATCTGAATCCACGTTACCTCCATCGTCGATGGCTAGGGCGGCGTCGGGGAGCCAGAATCCCATCAGCTGATATACGCCGGCGGCGGAGCGGGCGGGGATCAGCAGTCCGCTATCGCCTGCATCCGACCATCTGACGATGGAGGATTTTGCACCTTTGGAGACGACCTCAGCTGTGAGGGTCAAGGCGAAGGGCGACGGCGCAGTCCCGGGGATCTCGAAGACGGTCTGCCCTCGATATGTCATGGTCAGGCCGGGTCGTAGCCAGCCTGGAGAAGATCCGCCGGCCCACGGGATCACCAGCTGCCGCAGCTTTCTGAAGTCGATTATCCCCGTCTCGACGGCCGAGCCGTCCGCCGAGAGGATGTCGTAGCGGTGGTGGAGGAGTAGGCCGGTCTCCTCGTCGTAGGTCATGGAGTACCGGAGCCCCTGGTGGGTCACCTCGAACCTGATCCCCTGGTAATTCTTTCCCGCCACCTCTACAGGGCCGCGAATTATCGTAACCCGGTCATCGGCCCCTTCCGTCGCCTCCGCCAGGACCTCGGGGCTCGCCCAGAAGTCGCCCAGCCCCGCCGGGACGATCGCCCCATGCCCAGCCCCCGTCAGGGGGCGGAGGCTCCCCAGGGGGCCCCGGAGGTATACGGAGGTGGAGGTGGCGGCGGATCTGCCCTCCAGGGCCACGAGGTCGATCTGGATGAGGGCCTCCCCCGCCGAGCTCTTCCCGGCGGTCGTCCCGCCGTCGACGGTGGCATAGTAGGTCGCCCTCAGCCCCTCGACGACCCAGGGCGGGGCGGGGAGGGATTCGAGCTCGGGGTAGAGGAGGGGGAGGGGGTTCTCCTTCCCGCTGGGAAGGGTCGGAAGAGCGGACGAGTATGGCGAGGCCGCCAGAAGAAGGATTAGTCCAAGGTGGGCGGCAGGCAGAAGGTCGGTCTTCTTCATAGAGGATCGGCTCCGGAGGTCTTCCCAGGATATCTCTCGGATCAGATATATAGGGATGGCCCGAGGATGGCGGAGGCATAGGTGCGAGGCGCAAGATGGCATATCGGCTGAGGATGAAGGAGCGCCTTCAAAATTTATGGGAAAGGGCCGTCTCAACCGGACGGGACGATCCTTCCAGGTACGTCGATATCGGCCGTATACCGCCTGCCGGAGATGAAGAACTCCTCCCAGCTCTTCCAGAACTCCGGGTGGTCCACCTTTATCTTATGCTGCTGGTTTCCAGCGACGTAGAAGGTGTAGACGCCGTCTAGAACGTCTGAGCCGGTCCCATCGATCCCTATCGGAACCCCGTCGACCTCGACGGTGTAGCCCGATAGCCAGCTGGAGACGGCCTTCACCTCAGCGCTGCCGGCAGGGATCGTTCCCGTCCCGCCGCTGGAACCGGATCCAGGGTTCCAGCCTGGCCCCGTGCCGGTGCCGGACCCAGAGCCAGTGCCGGAATCGGAACTCCAGCCAGGGTCAGAGCCCTGAGAGCCATCCGATTCCGTCGAATCCTGAGATTGGGAGCCCTCCTCGCAGGATGAATACCACATCCATCCGGTATACCAGATGTAAACCTCATCGCCCTCAGCTAGGTATACGTCTTCCGGCCCATCGAATTGGGGAAGAAGGTCGTAACCGTATCCCTCGATGGTGACGGCCCAGAGGTAATCGTCCCAGTTATCGATGAAGAGCTCATCCTCGAAGGCAACCTCCAATAAATTTTTGTCCGTCAGCCCATCAAGCTCCACATAGGCGGTGAACTCCTCGTCGCAGAGTTGATCCATGTCACCGTCGATGCAGAAATCCACGGAGACCTCTTCGCCCCATGCCGTGCCGGCGAAAACTAAAAGCGATAAGGCGGCTAGAAGGAACTTACATCTCATGCCATCTCTCCTGATTTATCCATACCCTCCGACCTTTCGGCCTCCGATCATGCTCCGGGTCGATCGGCTCGGGGATAGTCCAGAACTTTGTGGGATAATATGCTCCTCAGGGCTCCAAATAGTTTTCGAGGGTCTAAGGAGGCGAACGACTTAGGGGGGGAGGTAAAAATGATGATATTATAATAAAATTTAAAAAAAATGTTCCTTCCACCTACCTCACCACCGGACACTTTGCCGAAGACCAGGCGGCAAGCCCCCCCAGGATCACCGTCATCTCCTCCATCCCCTCCCGCCGGAGGATCGAGGCCGCCACCATCGACCGCAGGCCGCTCCCGCAGAAGATGTAGATCGGCCGGTCCCTCGGCAACTCCCCGATCCGCTCCGGGAGCTCTGTGATGTGGATCTGGTGGGCGCCGGTGATCCTGCCCGACTTCTTCAACTCGTCGTCGCCCCGGACGTCCAGGATCCAGGCGTTCTCCTTCTCTTCGCGGTCGAGCCTTGCGCAGAGGTGGGGGACGGTGGCGGTGGCGATCGAATCGCTCCTCTTTCCAGCCATGTGCCAGGCGACCATCCCTCCGGCGAGGTGGCCGGCGAGGCGGTCGTATCCGATCCGCCGGAGCTGCCGGATCGCGACGCTCAGGTCGCCGGTCTCGTCGACCAATAGGATATCCTTGTCGTAGGGCAAAAACCAGCCGGCAAAGCTCGGAACCCCCGCAAGCCAGATGCTGAGGGCTCCCGGGACGTGGGCCGCCCCGAAGGCGAGCTCCGTCCGGGTGTCGAGGACCAGCCCCTCCTCCGCCGATTCTTCGAACTCCTCCGGCGAGATGATGGCGGGGTCGGGGAGGGTGGCGAGGAGGGGGGCTCCCACCAGGTTCAGCCGCTCCATCTCCCGGAAGTACGGTGGCATCTCCAGCTCCACCGCCATCTTCTCGACGAACTCCTCCGCACCATCGACCTGGAGCTTGGGGTTTCTCTTCCGCTCGATCCCCAGGGTCGTCCACTTCCTATCGGCTATGGAGGCGGCACAGGCCGACCCGGCCCCGTGGGCCGGACAGGCGATCACCTCGTCTCCCAGGGGTAGGAGCCGGTTGAAGATCGATTCGTACAGGAGGCCTGCCATCTCTTCGGCCCGGTCCATCCCCATGAAGTCGACCCTCCCCAGGTCTCCGGCGAAGAGGGCGTCCCCGGTGAAGACGATCCAGGGCTCGCCTCCAGCGTCCTGGAGGAGGTAGCTCATGGAGCCAAGGGTGTGGCCGGGGGTGGAGATCGCCTCGATCTCGAGCCTTCCGACCTTCCATCTCATCCCGTCTTCTACGGCATCGCCGTACCGGTAGTCGAGGTGGCCGTCGGCGTGGAAGACCTCGGCCCCGGACCGGGCCGCGAGCTCCACGGAGCCGATGACGTAGTCCTCGTTCCTGTGGGTCTCCAGGATGGCGACGATCCGCATCCCCTCCCTCTCCGCCATTCTCTGGTAGACCTCGCAGTCCCTCCGGGGGTCGATCACCACGGCCTCGTTTCCGTCGCCGACTATGTAGGAGTAGTGGGCGAGCCCCTCCGATTCGACTCTTTCAAAGAGCATAAAATTCACCTCCGACCGATCGGGCTGGAAGGCTGAAGCCTTTTTGTGGATCTTCGGCTGGAGTTCAGGGATCATAAGCCCCTCTTCGTCCTGATCCTCGCCCCGCCGGTCCCTCGATCAGACACAGCCTGCCGCCAGCAGGAGCGCGGGGAGGGATCGCATCCAGGTCCCATCCGCCCTCGATCCTCCCTCTTTTTGGGGCGTGAGATTATATGAAACTTGTTCCAGAAGCCTAAAGATCCCGCTGAAGCCTTGTCATTCTCCCTCAACTTTTTGAATCCTTCTTCTTAGATCCCTCGTCCATGAACTGAGAGAAAACCGGGTCGAGCTCATATCTCCTTCAGCTTCGCGAGCAGCCTTTTGAGCCGCTGGGCGGAAGCCCCGTCGATGATGTATCGATCGCCGTCCTCGACCGCCTCGGCCTTGGAGAGGGCCCTCTCCATCACCGCTCCCGCCTCCAGGAGGAGGTGATGCTCGGCGACATCTTTGGTGACGACGTCGATGTACTCCCACCAGGCCTCTTCCAGGGCCCTCAGGGGAGCGCCCCGAACCCCCCTCTCCCTCATCAGGTCCAGCCGGTCCTGGAGGGTCCGAGCCTCGGGCCACACCCTCCTCTGATGCTCTTGAAAGGCGTCGAAGGCCGCTCTTCCGATCCGGTCGTCCCTATTCCGCTGCTCAAAGAGCCAGATCGAAAAGTCGACCCTTCTTCCGCCCGTCCTTCCCATGGCCTCGCCTCCATCGCCCTACTCCCCTCATGGGATAACTATCTGACCATCGATATCTCTCGAAGGGCGAATCGGCTGACGTTCGCTGAGGGCGGATCCGTTTATGCCATCGTCGAGATCATGTAGCAATTGAAGCGAAAAGTTTATTACTAAATAAGATGTAGTCTGGTTGGCGTGCGCAAAGCCCATTTCGTGACCTTTCAGAGAACCGCGCTCGCCGCCTAGGGTGGCAAAGACGACAAAAGCCTTCCTGACCCAAGGGTGCCCGGAGCCTCAAATAGAGGAGATCGATCCTCAGAGGCCCTGGCATCCCTTTTCTTCTGCCCGGCCTCTGCCTCTAGGGAGCTTCGCCGTTCAGCGATCGGATCGGGACGACGTAAGGCCTGTCCAGGTTCCTCATCACCACCGCCTCGACGCCAAATATCGCCCTAATGTTCTCCTTTGTCAAGAGGGATAGCGGATCGCCGACGGCGTGGACCATTCCATTCTTCAGCATCACGAGGGTGTCGGAGTACCTTGCTGCGAGGTTGAGGTCGTGGATCGCCATCACCGCCGATATCTTCGTCGTCTTGACGATCGACCGGACGGTGTCGAGGGCCTCTAGCTGGTGCTTGACGTCCAGGTTCGATGTCGGCTCATCGAGAAGGAGGACCTCGGGCTCCTGGGCGAGAGCCCGGGCGATCAGGACACGCTGCTTCTGGCCCCCGGATAGCTCGGAAAAGTCCTTGAGGGCGAACTCCTCGACGTGGAGGAGCTTCATCATCTCGACGACCTTGTCGATGTCCTCGTCTGAGACCCGCCACCCCATGCGGGGCCTTCTCCCCATCAGGATGGTATCGAAGACGGTGGTGGTGAGGGCGCTCGTCGTCGACTGGGGGACGTACCCGATGTACTTCGCCACCTCCTGCCGGCTCATGGTCTGGAGGTCTCGGCCGCCGTCGAGGAGGATCGTCCCTTTTGGTTTAAGGATCCGGTCGATGCATTTGATGAGGGTCGTCTTCCCGGAGCCGTTGGGCCCGACAAGGCTCAGGACCTCCGAGTCGCCGACGACGACGTTCAGATCCTCGAGGATCTCCCGGCTTCCGTAGCTGAAGCTGAGATCTTTGATGGTGATCTTTACCAATACTCTTTCCTCCTTCTCAAGAACAGGTAGATGAAGAACGGTACTCCGAGAAACGAAGTCATGATCCCCACCGGCAGGATCACCGGAGCCAGGATCGTCCTGGCGACGGTGTCTGCCCCCAGGAGTATCAAGGCCCCGACGAGACCAGAAGTCGGCAGCAGGAATCGGTGGTCGCCTCCCACCACCATCCTCGTTATGTGAGGCGCCACAAGGCCTATGAACCCGATCGTTCCGGTGAAGCATATCACGCTAGCGGTGATGAGGGAAGCGATCATCATGCACAATACCCTGACGAGCTCGACGTTCACCCCCAGGCTCTTGGCCGTCTCGTCGCCCGCCCCCAGGGCGTTGATGTCCCAGGAGAAGTACATGAGGGCGAGGGCGCAGACGACGGTCACCAGGGCTACGATCCCCACCTTCTCCCATGATGACCTGCCTAGGCTCCCCATCATCCAGAAGACGACCTCCTGGACCTGCTCCGACTTGCCGACGTACTGGAGAAAGGACGTCATGGCACTGAAAAGGTACATGATGGCGATACCCGCGAGGATCATCGTCTCCGGGGTGATCCCCTTGTACCTGGCGAGGCCGTAGACGGTCATCGATGCCAGCATCGTGAATATGAAGGCGTTTCCGACGATCAGCCATTGGCCGCTGACGAAGCCCGCCCCGAGGATGATGGCGAGGGACGCCCCGAAGCTCGCGGCTGAAGCTATCCCCAAAGTGAAGGGGCTCGCCAGAGGGTTTTTGAGGATCCCCTGCATCGCCGCCCCGGCGACGGCTAGCCCCATCCCGGCGAAGATCGCCATCAGGACCCGGTGGAGCCGGAGCTGCCAGACGATGGTGTTTATGAAGTCGGTGGTCTCGAAGGTGCCTGGAAAGAAACGGGCCAGGATCGCCGTGTAGACCTCGATCGGCGTGATGTTCGCGGAGCCCAGGGTCGCAGCGACCCCGGCCAGAACCACGATCCCGGCCAGGGTGGCGATGATCAGGAGGACCTTTCGGCCCACGAACTGGCTGTACTCCTCCTTCAGCTTGGAGCTATCGATTGCAGCTTCGGTAGACATCGTCTCAGCTTCGCTCATAAACTTGATCGAATTCAAATTTTATTGATCACGCCGGAATATCCGGATATGTGTCTGATCTTCTCCAGATCCTCGGGGGTGATCTTCCCCTTCTTCTGATCCTGCTCCGCTATCTCCAGTTCCTCAGAGCTGACGATGGGGTCCCCATCCAGATCGCCGGGAACCTGGAAATCCTCGGCGGCTGCATCCCCAATCCCAAAAAATAACAGGAAGAGGACGAAGATCCTCGTCGTCTTTTTCCTCATATATCTACCTCATAAGTAGGGCTATAGCACAGTTTCTAATTAGTTAACATGAGTTGCTTATTACAAATCATAATTAATTCACACCAATCACACAATTCAGATTGATTAAATGGCTAATTAATAAGTATTTTGGTTAGATAAGATGAAATTCGATGATGCTTCTAGGAGATGAACCCCCGGGCGATGGGGGGTGATCGGATGGAGGCGAATCAGCGCGGTCTCTGGGATGCCTACACCGAGGAAATGGAGGGGTGGATTGAGTAGAGGCTCGGCGAAACCGGCGGGAGCTTCCAGGGCGGGTCCGTCTACGTCTTCCCTCCCTACGAGGCGAAGGCCTGGCGGGAGAAGATGTCGAAGGGGCTGGCGATCTTACCGTCTATCTGGTGGTTCTTTCGCATCAAAAAAATTTGTGCGCTGCCGGAAGAGGGCCGGCAGCGCATTTCAGTTTTGCGGATTTTAATTTGGTCTTCTCTCCCGATGGTCTGCCCTCTTCTTCAGATCGCAGGGTATACGAAGAAATTCTCCTCGGGGTACTCCAGCCCCCTCATATCGAGGTACTCTCGGTAGACTCCCACTGGATCGAGCTCCGCCTCAGGATGGATCATCTCGGCCCAGTAGGTGAGGCCGACGACGGAGGCCGTTCCCAGGGTTATGTCCCTGAAGATTACGTAGACCTTGTCGTTCTGGACGGCGGGCAAGGTGTCAGCTCCTGGGCGGCTCTCTATCTCACCGACGAAGGCCTCCATGGCGGTGGTGTTGGTCCAGCCGAGCTGGTTTATCGCCGCCGGCACCTTGATGATCACCTCCGGCATCTCGGCTAGGACCGTCTCCCAATCCACCTTGGGGTTTGACTCGTCCACATCGATGACGTTCTCCCCCCCGGCAAGGCCGATCATATCGTCCGGGGAGGATCCGTGGCCGTAGGTCCAGAGAGCTCCCAGGTCCGAGGCCGACCCGCCCTCGACGTATACCAGGGGACTTCCGAGCCCTTCGACCGCCTCAGCTACGGCGGCCTTCTTCTCGGCGACCCACCGGTTGTAGCCATTGGCCTCAGACTCCCGGTCCAGGATCGTTCCGAGAACGGTCATCTCCTCCTCCAAGGTCTCCGGGTTGTAGAGGTCGAGGCCCAGGACGTCGATCTCTTCAAAGGGCTTGAGGTTCTCATCGACCTCTCCTGCCTTGCTGGCATAGCAGATCACCAGCATTCCTGCCCCAATCTCGCCGTCCTCCTCCCTCGCGAGGTCTGCTATCTTCTCGTAGTTGAACTCCTTCCAGGTACCCACCGTCTCCCAGCCGCCAGAGAACTCGGTGAAGTAGTGGGCCTTATAGGAGATGTCCACCGACCCCACGATCTTCTCGACGTCCCCGAGGATGCTCACGGCATCGGCAGCATCGGAGTTGAGGACCACGATCTTCTCGACGGGGGCCTCGATCTTCACAGTTCTCCCAGCAGAGTCGGTGACGGTCAGGGGATAATCGACGGCGATCGCCATCCCCAAGGTCAGGCAGACGCTCAGGGTCAAAAGCATTATCAAGGGTATCTTCTTCAAAATCAAGCCACCTTTCAGCTTTTTAAATGTAGATGTCGGTGATCTTTATTAACTAATAAGAATTTCGGTCGTTAATATGTAATTTATTGCGGCGACCGAAAGCCGGATTAATGGGCCAGGGGTAACCTCTGGAAGCCTCACCCATGGGCTATACTCAAAAGAGAAGGATCTCGATGGATTGGGAAATCGTAGGTTACGCCGCGGCGGCTCTGACGATGTTAGGGTTTCTGCCGCAGCTCTTGAAGATGGTGAGGACGAGGTCGGTGAACGACGTAAGCCTCCTCATGATGCTCCAGATGGGGGCAGGGGTCTCTCTCTGGCTGGCCTACGGGCTGCACCTGCATAACTCTCCTCTGATTGTGGCGAACGTCGTCTCTCTCGCTACCCTGGCCCTCTGCCTCCTCGTCTACTTCAGGTACACCACCAGAAGATACTTCAGATAAGAACGAGAAAACTTCTGGCTGATTATGTGGTGGGGCGTCTCACGGAGATGGGTTTGAGGCTGGTGGATTCTCATGATGGATAGGCTGACGAAGTTCCAGACCGCCGTTCTGATATCTCTCACCTGGATGATGGCCCTGGTGGTCTTTCTCGCGACAGCGGAGCTCTTCTACATCATAGCAAAGGAGATCTTCGCACCGCCTCTGATCCTGCTGAAGATCGACGAGCTTCTGGAGATCTTCGGCTACTTCCTCCTGGTTCTGATCGGGATCGAGCTCCTCGAGACCTTCAGGATATACCTGGAGGAGAACGTCATCAACGTCCAGGTAGTCCTTCTGGTGGCGATCATCGCCATGGCGAGGAAGGTGATAATCCTTGACGTCGTGGCCCTTCCGAGCATGACCCTTTTGGGGATAGCGGCGATCGTCGTCTCCCTATCGGCCGGCTACTACCTGGTGAAGAAGAGCCAGCAGGATGAGAAGGCGTGCAGGCTTTAGTTGAAACGCCATATGCCATCCCCAAAACCTGGTGATCGCCCGTTTCCGGGGGTCGGGCAGCGGGTGCGAACCCTTTAATCCGATCGGGGCAGAATATATCGGAGGAGGAGAGACGATATGATCCCCGATGAAAATTCGACCGATCCGCCCGAGAGGGTCAAGGCTGCCCTGGAGGAGGTGGCGGACGGGTACTCAGGCCTGGCATCCGACCTCCGGGCCGACCTAGAGGATGCGGAAGGCGGAGAGGCGGTTTTAGAGCTGGCGGAGAGGTCGGCCCTGGAGATGCTGGAGAGGCTTCCCCTGAGCCCGGTCTACTGCCCCTTCTGCACCCTCTACCGTCCCGGGGCCGTCGACTGCCAGGGGTGCGGATACGCCGCCAGGTACGGCCGTTGCACCGATGCGGGGACCCCTTACGATCTGGCCATAAGAGCCCATTACAGGCTGGTGGAGACGGTCGAAGGCCTCCAGCGCCTCCGGCTCCGTTCTGGGTCCTCGTTCCCCAATGACGAGGTCCGGGCCGCCCTGGGAGATCAGGCGGAACGGGTCGCGGATCTCGCCGGCCGGTTTCAGAGGAGGGTCAGAAGGGCCCGGTCGTCGGAGGAGCTGATGGCCCTGAAGACGGAGTTCATGGCCGATCTCGTGGGGTCTCTCCCCATCGATAGGGTCTCCGGCCTCTGCGGCTTCGACGACCGCCCCCTCTTGGAGGCGAAGAGGGAGGCCCTCCAGGGGCTGAGGCGCCACTGGCCCGCAGCCTGAAGCCGCCATGATCCGGCAGGTTCGGCGCCGTCGAGGCCGCCCTCTCGCTCCTTCAGGGCTGCCGGCGGCCGCCCAGAGCCGAGGCCACGAGGATGGCCAGAGGTATCAGGCCGACGATCAGGACCGCCCCCGGGGAGAGGCCTGTGGAGTAGGCGAGGATCACCAGGAGGATCCCCAGAAGGGCCACGGTCCAGGAGCGGCGGGGGCCGAGGGTGCAGGCGCAGGCGGGCCTTGGGGGCTCGGATTGGGGTTCGTTCTTCTCGGAGTTTCGTTCGTCCGGATCCATTCTTCTATCACCATCCATCGGATGGATCTGGGAGGAGATATCTCTTCCCGGCGCCGTCCTCCTATCGGGGAGGGGCGCCCCCCTTGGTCACCTTCGTCCCTCTTCCCGGTGGTCTATCCAGAGGCTGATCAGCCTGTCCGACCTCGCCAGGGCCTCCTTCGTCCCGGAGAAGTGGTCGGCGGCGGAGTTCATCGCCTCCATGAAGCCGGCGAGGTCGCCGTCGTCGGCGAGCTTTGAGAGCCGTTTGCACTCCAGGATGTACGCCTCCCTCACCCGTTTAGCCTCGGGGTTCTCCTGAATGCTGGCGTAGAGCTCGGGGCTCTGGTCGAGGATCCGTCCTACGAAGTCGATCATGATCTCGTAGACGGGGCTCATGAACCTCCTCGATCGAGCGACGTCGAAGTCGAGGGACCGCAGCGTCGAGCCGATGGAGATGTAGGCGAAGTGGGTGAGGGCCTGGACGACGGCCATGATCCGATCGTGCTCGTCGGCCTCGAGGATCTCCACTCGGGCGCCCCCCTCCCGGAAGATCTCCTCCATCGGCAATAGCCAAGAGTCGCACCTTCCGGCTGCGGGGACGAGGATCACCGTCTGCCCTCGGATGGTCGGTATGGTGGGGCCGAACATGGGGTGGGTCCCCAGGACCTCCACCCCTGGAGGGGCCCACCGGAGCATCGCCTCCATCGGCCCACTCTTGAGGGATGTGACGTCCATCAGGAGGCTCCCCTGCTTCATCCTGGGAGCTACATCCTCGACGACCTTCGCCGTCTCCTGGATGGGGACGCTGATGAGGACGACGTCGCTCTCCACCACCTCCGCCAGAAGGTCGGAGGCGAACCTGACCCCGAGCCTCTCGGCGACCTCGACTTTGCCGCTCGGCCCCCAGACGGAGACGAGAAAGCCTTGGCCCTTGAAGAAGCGGGCAAACCAGCTTCCAGTCCCGCCGGTGCCGCCGACGATCAGCATCTTCTTATCCGTCTCCTTCGCTTTGCGATCGATCGGCTTCATCGGTTCCTCAGCTCCTCCCGAACGGCCTCTTCCATGACGTCTATAGGGGCTTTTCTATCGGTCCAGATCTCGATAGAGAGCGCCCCCTGATGGACGAGCATCGGGACGCCGTCCATAACCCTCGCCCCCGCCCGGGCTGCATCCTGCAAAAGCTCCGTCTCCCGGTTGTAGACGATGTCGAAGACGATCTGCCCTTCCCGGAAGAGGCGGCCTTCGACGAGCCTGGGGTCGCCCTCTCTCATGCCGACGGAGGTGGCGTTGACGACCACCTCCGCCCCGGGGACGAGCCCCTCCAGGTCGGAGAGGCCGTAGCCCCTCCCCCCGACGGCGGCCGCTAAGTGCAACGCACGCTGCCGGTCCCGGTTGGCAATGGAGACCTCGGCACCCGAGAGAGCTAGCTGGCGGGCGATCGCCTTCGCCGCCCCGCCGGCGCCTATGACGAGAACCCGCATCCCGGCGACCCGGACCCCGGCCCCCTCCAGGGCGCGCAGGGCGCCCAGACCATCGGTGTTGTACCCCCGGATCCCATCGCCGAAGGCGACGGTGTTGACCGCCCCCATGGCGGCGGCGTTCTCGTCCGGCTCGACGACCTTCAGCGCCTCCTCCTTCAGGGGTATCGTCAGGTTGAGGCCACCAAAGCCCATCGCTTCAGCCCCTAAAATGGCGTCCCGGAGCCGCTCCCTCCTCACCCGGAAGGCGAGGTAGCGGGCCGAGAGGCCGAGGGCGGAGAAGGCGGCGTTCTGCATCGCCGGGGAGAGGCTGTGCTCCACGGGGTCTCCGAAGACGGCGTAGACTAACATCGGAGGTAAGTTGGTCTTTATGGGTAAATAAGGATGGGTATGAAGTGCGAAATAAGATAAGGCCAAGGGATGTAAGATAGCGGCTATTGTTATCGAGTTCTTATGGTTTTGCATGGTAAACGTCTCTTCTTCTCACGACGATCAACCACTTCCAAATCTGGCTTGGTTCAACAGGATTCGGTTCATTAAATCAGAAACTATATATATGAGTAAAATTAAGTTCTTAACTAAAGTGTCTCATAATTGAGGTGGGAATTATGGCGAGTGAGAAGGAATTGGGAGCAGGGGAAGGGCTTGTTGGCATTTCTACAGACATTCAAATATCCGTGCAAAATGGATCCGGCTCCATCGAAAGAAAAGCTCCCACTACAGTTCCGGCAGGGAAACATATCGTCGAAGCAAATATTGTAAGTCCACAACAAGGATCTTGGGATGTTGTCATATTTAGAGATGGGGATAAGATATGGACCGGAAGAGCAAAATACGGCGATAAGGTAATGATTGAAGGGGAAGTTCGTTTTGGCCGTAAAAATTTATTTCGTCTCCAAGTTAATTGGAGTGAGAAATCCAATACAACTCTTGTTGTACATGCTAATGTCATAAAATAAATCGATTATATTTTATGCTTCTGTAGATCTGAGGGCTACTGATACCCTAACTGAGCGTACTTTTTGGTAGCGGATGAAGTAAAACCTCTCCACTTTTTAATACATTCGATGGCTGTGAGTTTTGAGAGCGCCTCGGCGATAGGCAAAGCTCTGAATCCCCCCGGCCTTCGCCGATATCTGATCCGGTTTTTTTATAGTGGAGGGTCCTCGTGGTGATACATCTAGGAAGATCGGGGACGCCATCGAGGAGGGGTACCCCCTCTTCACCATCTTCGCCGAGAGGGGCAATAACCTCCAGCGGGCCCTGGATAGGCTGGAAGGGCTGAGGGTGGTGGGCGTCGGAGATTGAAGGAGAGGCAGGTGGCGAAGAGGAGCTTCACCCTGGATAGATGAGCCGCCAGGTCCTCAGGGCAGAGTGGGGGAAGTCCCCTCACTGCCATCTTTACGAAATCACCTCCTCGCCCAGCTCCTGGCGACGATCAGCTCCCTCGCCGCAGCGTTCCGCCCGACGGCCTGGCGACAGCCGGTGCACAGATCCATCCATGAAGCGGCAGAGCCCCTCGCTTGAACCGGCTCGGGGAGGCGATCCCGGATGTACTCCATCTCCTTTTTGGTGGCGAAGGGCCTTCCGCAGATGCGGCACCGGACCATCTCGAAGGTGAGGGCGAGGCTATCCTCTCCGGGCAATTCGTCGGCCAGTCCGAAGGTGATCGCCCCCGTCGGGCATGCCTCCGCCAGCGCCTCGGCGATCCTCGCCTCGAACTCCTCAAGGAAACTCGGAAATCGGATCGTCCGCTTCGCCCCTCGATCCGAGAGGCCGACTGCTGCGGATATCTCCGGCCAAAGGTTTGAGCAGGCCCGACATCCGATGCATTCATCCTCATCGACGACGAGGACCCTCAAGAGGCGTTCTTCGGTACCGGTCATGCCCTCTCCCTCCCGACGGAGGCGGCATAGGATTGAGCTATCCTCGAGGCCGCCCTCTTCCTCAGCTCCTCCGTCGCCTCAAACCGGTCTCCGAAGACCAGGGCCTCAGTAGGACAGGTGAGGATGCACGGCGGGACCTCCCTCTCGGGACATAGGTCGCACTTCTGGACCATGGCGGCGGGGTCCAGATCGACGGCCCCAAAGGGGCAGGCGATTATGCAGAGGCCGCATCTTGTGCACTTTCCGGCCTCAAAGGCGACCTCCGCCTCCTCCTGGGTTAGGGCTCCGGATGGACAGACGAGGGCGCAGGGGGCGGCCTCGCAGTGATGGCATGAGACGGGGACTGAGGCCCAGTCCTTCACCGCCTCCACCGATATCCTAGAGCTTCCGTGGACCCTTTCGCACGCCACCTCGCAGGCGTGGCAGAAGATGCACCTCCACAAATCAACGTAAATCTCCAATTCATCAAACCCCCTTAAACTCACCCTGGCCGCATCCCCGTCGTCGACCACCTGGCCGTCGCCTCATATCGATCCCAATAAAGAGGTCTCGGGGCGATCCGTCACCGGCCGCTGCCGGCGGCTACCCCCCTCGCCAGCTTCAGGGCGGACTCGACCCTCTTCGACCCGGAGAACTCCTCCACCTCTTTGAAGACGAGGGCTCCCGTCGGACAGGCGGCGACGCAGGCGGGGACCTCCAGGTCGGGGCAACGGTCGCACTTGATCGCCACCCGTTCCTCCCGGTTCCTCCCGATCATCCCGTAGCTGCAGACCGACGCACAGGTCCAGCATCCGATGCAGGCCTCGGGGTTGTGGGTGACGATCCTGGTCACCTCGTCCTGGCGGAGGGCTCCTGTAGGACAGACCGAGACGCAAGGCGCGTCCTCGCAGTGGCGGCAGACCATGGGAACCGAGATCGCGTGCTCCGGGGCGAATTCGACGTAGACCCTCTTTCTCGGAGCAGGCTTCTCGGCAACGGCCAAAAAGAGGCTCTTTGTTCCGGAGTGCTCGACGGCGCAGGCGATCTCGCAGGAGCGACACCCCATGCACCTTTCAGGCCTTACCAAGATCTCTTTCATCCTTCTTCAACTCCTAGAAAGATATCCGGGGCTAGGCGGAGAGACCCAGACCCCTCCTCTTCTCCTCGATCTTGCCGATCATCAATTTCGCTGCCTTGAAGGGGTCTGGCTCCACGGCGAAGGCTGCGCCGACGACCCCCTCCACTCCCTTCGTCAGGACGCTCGTCACCTCAGGGCTTCCGAGGACCGGCGGGACCGTCCCGAGGACGGTATAGACCCCGGAGGCTATGACGTAAGCCCCGATGCTGACCGCCTTCTCGCTCATCCACTCCGGGGCGGCCCCCGCAGCCGGCAAGTCGCTGATGTCGACTCCGAGGTGGTTTGCCAGGGCCGCCGCCAGGACGAGGATCCGGCTGATGTCGACGCAGGAGCCCATGTGGAGGACTGGGGGGACTCCGAGGGCCTCGCAGACGGACCGCAGGCCGGGACCGGCCTCCTTCGCCGCCTCGGGCTTGAGGAGTCCGGCCTTGGCGCAGGCGATGGCGTTGCACCCGGTGGTCACGACCAAGACGTCATTTTTGATCAGCTCCCGAACGAGGTTGACGTGGCCAAAGTCGTGCTGGATCTTTACGTTGTTGCAGCCGACGACGGCGCCGACGCCCTTGACGGCTCCGGAGATTATGGCGTCGATGAGGGACTGGGGCGTTCCGCCGAGGGCTCCCAGGATAGCCTCGGCGCTGAAGCCGACCATGCAAGCGCTCTTCTCTTTGGGTATGTTCACCCTGCTGGGGTCCCGGTTCGGATAGTTCTCGACGGCGACCCTGACGATCTCCCTAGCCGTCTCCAGGGCTTTCTCCTCGTGGTACTCCATCCGGAGGGCTCCGGGGAAGTCGGCCTTAGGCGATGTGGAGATGAACTTGGTGTGGTAGCAGCCGGCGAGATTTCCGAGGGCCGGCATGATGCACTGGACGTCCACCACCATCGCCTCGACGGCACCGGTGATGACGGCCAGCTCCTGCTGGAGGAAGTTTCCGGCGGTCGGGATCCCGTGGCGCATCAGAACTTCGTTTCCTGTGCAGCACATTCCAGCTACGCTGATCCCCTTCGCCCCCATCTCTATTGCGAGGTTGATCATCTCGGGGTCCTCGGCAGCGGCGACGATCATCTCCGAGAGGATCGGCTCGTGGCCATGGACTATGATGTTCACCTCGTCGGCCTTCAAGACCCCGAGGTTCGACTCCGATACGATCGGCTTAGGCGTTCCGAAGAGGACGTCTTGGACGTCCGTTGCTATCATCGATCCGCCCCAGCCGTCGGAGATGCTCGTCCGGAGGCCGTGGAGGAGGAGATGGACCGGATCGTTGTCTACACCGATGTGGGTTCTGTGCATGCACTCGACGATCTCCCGGTCGATCCCCCTCGGGCCGATTCCGGCCTTCTCCCAGACCAACAGCCTCTTGGCGGGGGCCCGCAGGGTGAACTGGATCGGTCCCGTCTGCTTTCCGAACTCCGAGAGGAGGACGTTAGCCAGCTCTAGCGCCACTTCTCCGGGGCTCCGACCTGCGGTGGGTATGTGGTACTCGTCGGCGAGGGCCTTTAGCTTCGCTCCGTCCTTGATCTGGTAGCTTTTTGCTTTGCCCTCGGCCATCTCCTTGAAGGTCATGACGGCGTCCCTGGCATGGTCGGAGTGGGCCGCCGCCCCGGCGGCGATCATCCGGAGGAGGTTTCGGGCGACGATGATGTCGGCGGTGGCTCCACAGACGCCCCTCTCGGGCCCCTCGCCGAAGGGGTCGATCCGACAGGGCCCCATGTTGCAGTTTCTGCAGCAGACCCCAAGCTGGCCGAAGCCGCACTGTGGCTGCTGTTTTTCGAAACGGTCCCAGGCGGTCTCGATCCCCGCCCGATCGGCCTCCAGGAGCATCGTCCGGGTGGCTGTATCTATGCTCCTTTCGTTGACGTTTTTAGCCATTTTGTGACCTCTCTCGACCTTGGAGATTCGAAGTGGTATGACAAAGGGTATCACTATCAACTATTTAGCTTTTTCCGAATTTATGTTGTTTAATCAGGTGTATATCTTTTAAATGCGATGTAAAATAACTCGCTTTCAGGTGTTTAATGTAATTTTTATGTTATGGTGCTTGGCTTTTTACACCTCCCGGAGGCCTTCGGCCTCTACAGGGGAGGCGTCGGCCTCGCCCCGCCCCTCCAGCTCGTAAGTCGACCTTGATGTATCCCGATCTTCCTTTCATCAGAGAGGGAGATTTATCTGCCAGAACCGAACCCTCCAGGATGGGAGACCATCCTCCAAATATAAAATTGCTCCATCCCTCTCCGTCCCAGCATTTTTAAGCTCAGGGCCGAAGGGCTTGAATCGCCAAGGTTGGCTGACCTCCGGAGGCGGCAAGCGCCCTCGCCATGGGCTCTTAGGGAGTTTGGGAGAACCCATCCTCGGATATCCCTTATATTGCTGGATTATTGGCGGCGATGGGCTGAAAAGGGCAGATCTCACGAGAATATACCTATCCCGGAGCCGAATATATCCGCCGATAATTCCTTTTCGATGGAGAGAAATCTATATATGCAACCCCTTCGTCCCAACTTCATGATGACGCTCGACGAGGCGATCCTTCGCTGTATAAGCCTCCGCTCCGGCTTGTAGTGCGCCATTTTTGAGCTCTTTTAGCTCTGCTCATATCTTCCTCGATCTCAGAACCCATCGCCACCCAAGTCTGGTCCGGCGTTCCATTGGATATGGCCTTCTCTCCGATCAGGTCCTCTTTGAGATCTGGGGCACCGTCTTCTGTAGATTATACTTAAAGTTTGCATTAAAAAATAGGAGGTGAAAAATATGAATCGCACCATAAAGCTCCTCATGATATCGGACATCTTCGTCCTCACCGGCTTCGGCCTCATCCAGCCGATCCTGGCCATCTTCATAAACGAGGGGGTGGCCGGGGGGACGATCTTCACCGCGGGGGTGGCGAGCACCCTCTTCCTGGTGACCAAGTCCCTCGTCCAGCTCCCCTTCTCCAGGTACATCGACGGGAGTGAGAGGAAGACGAGATGGCTGATTATGGGAACGGCCCTCATCGCCGCCGTCCCGGTGATGTACATATTTATAGACAACATCTACCAGGTTTACCTGGCGGAGATCCTCTACGGCATTGGAAGCGGTCTCGCTTACCCCACGTGGGTTGGGCTCTGGAGCATGAACCTGAACCCCGGGAGGGAGAGCTTCGAGTGGTCGGTCTATTCCACCTCCACGGGCCTGGGGACCGCAGCCACCGCAGCCGCCGGCGCCGCCATCGCGAGCATAGCGGGCTTCGCCGCCACCTTCATCCTCACCGGTCTCTTGTGCCTTGTAGGATGCGGAATCCTCCTGATCCTCGACCGCGAGAGCTGCGGGGATTGGAGAGATCCGACCCCATCGGCGGATAGAAGGAGCAGGCAGAGCCTCGACCGGACGATACCGGAGTGACCTTCGGCCCATCTCCTCTCTCCTTATATCCGTCCTTTTTATATATCATTCTCGATCCATCCCCTTCCGGAAAGCAGGCCCATCCCCGACGACTATTTAGTCCCGGGGCTCCCTTCTCATCGATATGGCAGGAGAGCTCTTGGACCGATTTTGCGGCTGCATGCTCGGCCTTGCCGTCGGCGACGCCCTGGGGATGCCCGTCGAGGGGATGACCGCGGAGGAGATCCGGGCTGGCACCGGCGAGGTGCGGGATATGATCGCCCCCGCCGCCGACCACTTCCACTCCGGCCTCTCTCCGGGGCAATACACCGACGACACCGAGCAGACCCTCATTCTGGCGGAGACCCTCATCGAGGCCGGATCCTTCGACGTCGAGAGGTTCGCCTCGAAGCTCGCCCTCTGGGGCCGGTGCTGGACCGCCGATCCGAGGATGAACCGTGGGGTCGGGTGGACGAGCAAGACGGCGATCGAGGAGCTCCTGGGAGGCCGAACCTGGCGGGAGGCGGGGGTGGCGACCCCGACCTGCGGCTCGGCGATGAGGGCGGCGCCTATAGGCCTAGTCTACCGCTGCAGCCTCGACCTCGTCGCCCGGTACGCCGACCTCCAAAGCCTTCCGACTCACTGTTCAGCCGCAGCGAGGGCGGGGTCGGTCGCCGTCGCCGTGGGGGTCGCCCTCTCCCTCCTGGGATTCGCCCCCATCAGGGTCCTGGAGATGGCCGCCTCCGCCTCCGAGAGGGTAGATCGGGAGTTCGGCAGGAGGCTTCTCTTGGCGAAGGAGCTTCTGGACCTCGATCCGGGGGAGGCGCTGGCGGAGATGGGGACGTCGCCGATGGTAAGCGAGACCGTCCCCGCAGCCTTCTTCTGCTACATCAGATTCGAGCCGGAGGAGGCGCTGATAGCCGCCGCCTCCGCCGGTGGCGACACCGATACCATCGCCTCCATCGCCGGGGCCCTGGCGGGGGCGGCCCGGGGGTCGGAATGGATCCCGGCGAGATGGCTCTCCCGGCTCGAGGATCGGAAGAGGATCGAGGGCGTGGCCGCGGACCTCTCCATCCTCGCCGACCGGATCTGCCCCGGCCTTCGATGAAGGGACCCTCTTCTTGAGCCGCCCCTCCTACGGCCCGGTTATTCCGCTGCCAATATCATCTCCTCATCGGGGAGCTGGCCCCCTGCTTGACGCCAGCGTGTCGTTTTTATGCCAGACCGTACTCGCCATCTCCCATGATCACGGTAGGAATAGTCGGAGGGTCCGGCTACACCGGCGGAGAGCTCCTCCGCCTCCTGAGCCTCCACCCCGGGGCCGAGGCGGTCTGCATCACCTCCAGAAAGCTGGAGGGAAAGCCCGTGGGGGAGGTCCACCCCCATCTGCGGGGGATATCCTCCCTCAAATTCGAATCGCCCTCGGCATCCGAGGTCGCCGAGAGGTGCGACGTCGTCTTCACCGCCGTCCCCCACGGGACGGCGATGGACTGGGTCCCGGAGCTCCTCGACGCGGGAGCGAAGGTGGTGGACCTATCCGCCGACTACAGGCTCCCCCTGGAGGTCTTCGAGAAGACCTACGGGATGAAGCATAGGGCCTTCCGCGAGGCGGTCTTCGGGATGACGGAGCTACACCCGGAGGTCCGAGGCGCCGGGTTCGTCTCAAACCCCGGATGCTACCCGACGGGGGCGAGCCTCTCGGTGGCGCCCCTCGTCAGAGCCGGCCTCGCCGAGAGGGTCGTCTTCGACTCCAAGTCCGGGATCTCCGGGGCGGGGATCGGCCCCTCCGAGACGAGCCACTACCCTAACCTCGCCGAGAACGTCATCGCCTACAAGCTCACCACCCACCGGCACCGGGCAGAGATAGATCAGGAGCTGGGCCGGCTCTCCCCCGGAATCAAGGTCAGCTTCACCCCCCACGTCGTCCCCGCCATCCGGGGGATCCTGACGACGGCCCACCTCCTGGTGAAGGAGGAGTTCATCGGGGATATCCCAAACAAGGGGGAGATATCGAAGATCTACCAGGATTTCTACCGGGACTCGCCCTTCGTCCGGCTCGTCCCTGCCGTCCCCTCCCTAGGCGCCGTCCGGGGGTCGAACTTCTGCGACATCGGATTCGAGGTCGACGGCTCTGGGGACCGGATCGTCGTCGTATCGGCGATAGATAACCTGGTGAAGGGGGCCTCCGGCCAGGCGATCCAGAACATGAACCTGATGACGGGGATGGCGGAGACGGAGGGGCTCTGGCTTCCGGGCGGAGCGCCCTGAAGGGCCTCATCGGTATAGGGAACTGAAAGGGTAAATAAAAAGAGAGCTGAGGAGATAGATCATGTTGGTCAGGGACGTGATGAACGCCGGGCCGGTCGCCATTCAGGCGACGGAAGCCGTCAGCGATGCCGTCAGGCTTCTCAGAGCTAATGATATCAGTGGGATGCCGGTTCTGGAGGGGGATCGGTTGGTGGGGGTCGTCTCCGAGTCGGATCTTCTCCGGATGCTCTCCGCCGAGAGAGAAGGAGGGCTCTGGCTCCCCAGCCCTCTTGAGATCCTGGAGGTTCCGATCCGCGACCTGATCCGATGGGAGAAGCTCCAGGCCGGAGCCGAGGAGGCGGGGACGAAACGGGTATCCGAGGTGATGACCAAGAAGGTCTTCACCGTCAGCCCCGACGACTCCGTCGATAAGGCGGCGTCGATGATGGTCCGCCACCGGATCAACCGGCTCCCGGTCCTGGAGGAAGGAAAATTGGTGGGAATACTGACCAGGGGAGACATAATATCAGGTCTGGGGATGGGGGCGGAGGAAGTTGAAGAGGATTGAGGGCGGCATATGTGCCGTCGGCGGGGTGAGGGCATCGGGCGGCAAGCGGGGCAAGTACGGCGTAGCCCTGATCGCCGCGAGGGGCGCCGCCGCCGGTGTCTTCACGACGAACAGGATCAGGGCGGCGCCCCTGGACGTCACCGCCGAGAGCCTCCTAGCCTCCGGGGGGAGGCTCGAGGGGGTGATCGCCAACAGCGGCTCTGCCAACGCCTACACTGGTCCCCAGGGGGTCGAGGACGCCCGGTGGATGGCCCGCCTCCTGGCGGGACACCTGGGGGTCGGGACCGATAGGATCGGCGTCGCCTCCACGGGGGTTATAGGCCGGTACCTCGATCGAGAGGTCATCGCGGCGCTCTTCGACGAGGCGAAGGAGAGGCTTCGGTCTGACCTCGGGGCGAGCGAGGAGGCGGCGAGGGCGATCATGACGACGGATACCGTTGTGAAAGAGATCGCCGTCGAGCATCGCGGGTTCAGGGTGGCGGGGATCACCAAGGGCGCCGGGATGATCGAGCCCAACATGGCGACGATGCTCTCCTTCATCTACACCGACGCTAAGATCTCACAGGAGGCGCTCCGGGAGTGCCTCATGGCGGCGGTCGATGAGAGCTTCAACATGCTGATCGTCGACGGAGACACCAGCACCAACGACTTGGTCCTTTTGACGGCGACAGGGATGGTCGAAGCCGATATTAACGACTTCCGAGAGGCGCTCAGCTTCGTCTGCGTGGAGCTGGCGAAGATGATGGCAAAGGACGGCGAGGGGGCGACGAAGCTGGTGGAGATGGTCGTCACCGGAGCCAGGAGCCGGGAGGACGCCCGTCTTGCCGCGAAGACTATCATGAGGAGCAGCCTCGTCAAGACCGCCATCTTCGGAAGCGACCCCAACTGGGGGAGGATCGTAGCCGCCGCCGGCAGGTCCGGCGCCGAGGTCGATCCGGAGAGGATCACCCTCTCGATCTCATCCTTCGGCCGGGACGAGGAGGTCTTTCTGGTCAAGGATGGGAGGATCGTCGACGGCGTTCTTTCGGCGGCGGAGGAGGCGATGAGGTCGGAGGAGCTTCAGATCGTCCTCGACCTCGGCCTAGGCGACGGCAACGCCCGAGCCTTCGGCTGCGATCTCTCTTACAACTACGTCAAGATCAACGCGGATTATACGACCTGAGTTTGAGGATGGAATCATGCTTCTGAGAGGAGAGCGGCTCGGCGAGATCTCCGATGACGTCCTGGAGTTCATCTCCTCCAGGGATGCGGACCGGCATATCTTCGAGGCGGACCTCCTGGTGGACAGGGCCCACCTGGTGATGCTGAAGGAGAGGGGCCTGATCGCCGCCGAGGAGTTATCAGAGATCGTCGCCGCCCTCGACGGGATCGAGCTGGCGAGGCTCGGGGAGGGCGAGGACGTCCACGAGGCGATCGAGGCGGAGCTGATCGCGAGGGTCGGGGCCGTCGGCGGCCGGATGCACACCGCGAGGTCTCGAAATGACGAGGTTGCGACCTGCATCCGGATCGTCCTCCGGGAGGAGCTCCTCGGCCTCATGGCCGAGGTGAACGGCCTCGCAGAAGCCCTGATCGAGAGGGCCGGAGAGCATAAAGAGACGGTGATCCCCGGGTTCACCCACCTCCAGCACGCCCAGCCGACGACCCTCGCCCACCACCTCCTCGCCCACGCCGACGCTCTTTTGCGGGACTTCGATCGGCTGCGGGACTCTTACCACCGGGTGAACAGGTCGCCCCTCGGCGCCGCCGCCTTCGCCTCCACCGGCTTTGATATCGACAGGAAGAGAACCGCCGAGCTCCTCGGCTTCGAGGGGCTCCTCGAGAACAGCATGGACGCCGTATCGACGAGGGACTTCCTCCTGGAGGCCTTATCCGCCTCCGCCATCCTGATGGTGAACGCTAGCCGCCTCGCCGAGGAGCTGATCCTGTGGTCGACGTCGGAGTTCGGCTACCTCGAGCTCGACGACCTCTTCACCTCGACGAGCTCCATCATGCCCCAGAAGAAGAACCCCGACACCGCGGAGCTCGTCCGGGGAAAGACCGGCACCGTCTTTGGGTCCCTCGTCGCCGCCCTCGCCATCGTCAAGGCGCTGCCCATGAGCTACAACCGGGATCTGCAGGAGGCGACCCCGAACCTCTGGCGCGGGATCTCGACGACCAGGGGAGCCGTGCGGATCCTGGCGGGGGCGGTCTCGTCGGCGAAGTTCAATAAAGAGCGGCTGGAGGCCGCCTCCGGGGCGGGCTTCTCGACGGCGACGGAGCTCGCCGACTCGTTGGTCCGGAGGACAAGGATCCCCTTCCGGAATGCCCATCAGATCGTGGGGGCCTTGGCCGCAAAACGCGAAGTCCCGACTATCCGAGACCTGGACGAGGTGGCGGAGAGGATCGCGGGGTTCAGGCCGAGCGAGCGGGGCTTCGGCAAAAAAGAGCTGGAAGCTGCCCTCGACCCGAAGGAGAACGTAGCGGTTCGGTCGAGGATCGGGGGCCCTGCGCCGGAGGAGACGGGGAGGATGGTCGCCGATCGTAGGAAGAGGATCGAGGAGAACGGCTGCCTCATCGAGGAGATGAAGGGAAGGGTCGACCGGGCCCTAGCGGCCCTCCGGGAGATGAGGTGACGGGTCCCGGCAGGGCTTCGAAGGTTGAAAAGCTTATGAAGATGGCTTCGAGGGGATCGCCTCCGACGGGGAAAATGTCCAGCGGCCCGTTGGCGGCGCCTTCTCCGCCGGAGGACGGCCTTTTCGGCTTTTTCAGGGGCGGCGGCTGGCGGCGGCGGCTCGGGTTCGGACTGATCGCCCTATCCTGCCTCCTCTACGGCTGCCTCCTCCTGGTCCCAATGGCGCCCCTATCCACCGCGGGAAAGGTCGCCCTCTCGTCCCTTCTTGTCGTAACCGGCGAGGCATCCTTCTGGATCGGGGGCTTCATCCTCGGTCGGGAGGCTATCGGGCGCTGGCGGGGGGCGCTCGATCCGCGGAGGTGGCTAGGCGGCCTGAGACGATCTCGATGAGGACGATTGATCAAGATGCGAACCCTCTCACATGAAGTCCGCAAGCCCCGTCTGCTTCGACTTCTCGTTCTGGAAGAGGGAGTCGATGTCCATCTTGATCAGCTCGAGCCTCTGCTTGGTGTATTCGTCGACCCCGAACTCCTCGGCGACCTTCATCGAGACCTCCAGGTACTTTCTGACGCTCCCCTCGTGGACGGTGAGGATCACCCGCCCACCGCACTTGGGGCAGACGTCGGATAAGAGCGGCCTTCGGAACTTCGCCCCGCACTTGACGCACCGGACCTTCTGGCGGGAGAAGGCCCGGAGGTTTCCGATCAGGTCCGGGAGGAAGTGGGAGTTGATCACCCTCGTCGCCACGTCCCTCTCGTCGACGGCCCGGATCGATCTCGCCAGGGCAAGCTGGGCGTCCATCTTGTCGATCATCGTCTCCAGGGTCTTGTAGGCGCTGTTCTTCGGCCCTGCGGCGATGTCGTCGGTGTCGTGGGTGAATTTGAATCCCCGATACTGGGCCTCCGTCCCGAGCCTCTTCGAGACGAGGTCGATGAGCCCCTCCACCTCCTTCGGCGACGCCCCCGTCAACGTCGCCCGGTAGAACTCCAGGGGGTACTTGGAGGGGAGGTCGAGGTTGTGGGCCTCCCCGTCCACCTCCGAGGGGTCGAGGCGCGTGGTCATGACGAGGGGCGCGTCCATTTTGCCGCCCCTCTTCTCCGGAAGGTACGACATCGAGAAGTTGAGGAGGGCGTCCATGAGGAGCATGACGCAGTCCTCGTCCCCGTCGCAGTTCCTCCTCTTGGCGGCGTGGAAGAAGGGGTGGCCGTAACCGGCGGAGGCCGTTGTGTAGCCGATGAGCCGGCATAAGACCCCGGCGGAGGTGTGGGGGGCGAGCCCCACCAGCAGGCATCCGATCAGGTCGTCGGGGGCCCTGGCTTTGTAGAAGGGCTCAAGGCCGTAGAACTTCTCCAGCTCCTCGTCGACGAACTCAGCCACCTTCAGGAGGTACTCGCCGGCGTCGAAGGAGAGGATGACGTCCTGGACGAGGAGCTCCAGGACCTGCTCTCCGTCCGTCAGGGGCTCGCCATAGATGTCTTCAGCGTATCCGAGCTCCCGGAGGCGGGGGACGTAGGCGTGGACCTCCCGGGGGCGGAAGTGGGTGAGGGGGAGGTCGGTGAGGTCGTACCTGACCGTCCCGTCCTTGAAGATGTAGACCCCGTGCTTCGCCCGGAGGACCCCCTTCTCCAGGCTCTCGGGGGTCTTGTCCCGGCTGGTGAGGCCTAAAACCCCCCTCACCAGCTCCGGCTCCCTCTCGTGAAGGTGAGCTAGCGCTCGTTGGTATAGCTCCTTTACGTCGAGCTTCATGCTCTCGGCGGCCGTCGTCGGCCTCCCGCACTTGGGGCACTTCTCCTTTCCGGGCTGGTGGCAGACGGGGCAGCCCCTCTTCGGAAGGGTGTGGGCGCCGCATCCGCACAAAAACTCGTGGGTCTCGGCCCCGCATTGGGGACAGCGCCTCTTTCCTATGGAGGTCTCGATGATCCCGACCTTGCCGTTTCCGACGTGGTTTTTGGCGCAGTCTCCCACCGATCGGCTCTTTCCGCCGGCTTCGCCGGTGGGAAATAGGACGTGGGGCGGGGGCCTCATCTCCCTTTTGTCGGACTTCTCGGGCCTTCCCATCCTCGCCCCGATCCTGGTGGGGGCCCGCGCCATCACCTTGATCCCGGCGACCTGGTTCACCAGGTCGAGGGCGGTTTTGGGCGCCGGTCCCGCCTCCCCGGCGGCGTCTCCATCTGCGCCTTGATCCTGGATCTCCGATCCCGGCCCACCTGAAAGCTCCCGAAGTCTCAGCCCCTCAGCTTCGATCCCGAGGCAGAGGAGGAGGGGGGCTGGGTCGGTGACGAATAACCTTCCTTCCCTCAATTTGTGAAGCACCAGAAGCGTCTCCAGCTCCTCCTTCACCGAAGGCGGCAGGAGGAGGGAGCCGTCCCTCATCTCCCCGGCGGAGGAGGCGGTCTCCCTCAGCTGGAGGTACCCCTCGACGGAGAGGTCGTGCCAGAGGTGGGTGTGGGCTGGGTGTAGGGGGACCCCCCACCGCCTCGATATTTCTATCGCCTCTTCGCCGGACACCTCCTCCAGGCCCGCGGGGTCGCCTCCGGCCTCGGCGAGCTCCGCCGCCCACCACTCGAAGCAGTAGGATGCGGGGGCGAGGGTCCTGTTGTTCTCGAGAAAGTCGCCAAAGCTGATCAGAACCTCGCCGACGTCGACGATCTGAGCGACATCGCCCCGGAGGAGGACCGCCTCCTCGGCGGAGTCGACCCGGACGAGGTCGCCATTTTTGAGCCTCACCGTCGGACCCTCGATGCTGGAGACAGGGGAGACCGCGGCCGCCTTACCCGGCTGCTCCACCTTCACCTGGGTCCCGGCGGCGAGGAACTCCTGGAGGAGGACCATCGTCGCCGGGCTGAAGCCGGCGGCGGCAAGGCCTGTATTCCGGCTCCTTCCGTACCTCAGCCGAAACCCTCCAGGGCGGTGGGGGTGGCTGAAGACCGGCCTTCCGGCGATGATGTCTCGGAGGAACTTCTCGCTGGAGCCCCCACCGTCCTTCTTTCCGCCGCTGGCGAGCTCGTCGAGCCAGTCCCATCCCTCGATCGATAGCTTTGTCACGTGTTTCTTCAGCTTCGGCCTCTTGAGGGCGATCCCCTCGGCGGAGACGAGGGCGACGCCGCCCCGGATCCGGTTCGTCTCGATCCTCTCTAGGTCCCGGAACCCCGAGACCTCCTCCTCCTCCGTCGGCTCCCCCTCGATGCAGATCGGGCAGTTTCTAACCAGGATCCTAATCTCATCGTCCGACGGAGAATACTGGAGGCCTGCGACCCGGCGATAGAGGCCGATCTCCTCGACGTACCTCTCCACCTCCTCCGGCCTCGGCTTGTACCGGTCGATCCCCACCTCCCGCCGGACGCAGTCGGCGACGAGGACGGAGAGGGCCTGGGCCGTCCCCCCGGCGCTCCGAATGGGCCCGGCGTAGTAGACCTTGAGGTACTCGGTGCCGTCGTCGTTCTTCCCCAGATCCACCTTCGCTATCCCCTCCATCGGAGCGGCCACGACCCCCTCGGTGAGGAGGGCGACGGAGGTCCGGATGGCTCCGTCTATCGCCTCGATCTTCGACGAGAAGCTCCCGATCCTTCCTGCGGCGAAGTCGGAGCCTATGGCGAGGGCCGCCTCCTCCCGGCTCATCCCCTCCGCCTCTAGCTCCCGGACCCGCCTTGCAACCCCATCGATCCCTATCAGCTTCTCGACCCTCTCCGCCAGGTCGACGGCCGTCGGCACCTCCACCGAGCGGCTCGGGTCCTTCCCTTGGCTTCGGGCCCTCCCGGCGATCTCCATCGCTCCGGCGAGCCCCGCCTCCAGAGCCTCGAAGTACTCGGTGGAGTTCAATCGCCGTCCCTCCAGAGGAATAGATCGGTGGTGGGGTCGTGGCTCCTCACCGGCGCCGCCCCAATAAGCTCCCGGAGGTGGACCTCGGCGGCGAAGACCGTACCGCGGATGAGGTGGCCACCCATGACCTCTCCTTTCGAGTCTGCCAGGGTCGCATGGGCGTGAAGGAAGGGCCGGCCGTCCCTGATGGTGACATTCCCGGTGAGGTTTGCGATCTCTACGGGGCGGTTGATCTCGATCGTCCTGTACTCGTGGGCTCCCTGGTCGTAGAAGCCGAGGGTCGCATACATCAGCGCCCCGATGGCGGAGACCGTCCCGCACCTCACCTCCAGCCTCTCGGCCAGGGCAGATATGGAGGCGACTATATCCGAGCCGTGATCCGGGCTCCAGAGGAAGTGCCTCCCCGGCGATAGCAGAAAGAATGAAGACAAAACCGACGCCACCATCTAGCCCAGGGGGCCTCTCGCCTCAAAAAGGATGCGGTGCGCGGCCGGTCACATCAGGCCCTCGAGATAATCCCCCACCCTCCCGGGGCGCCTCCTCCTCGCAAGCCTCTTCATCTCCCGCATCACCCCGGAGCCGTACTGCATCGCCTTCTTCTCCCGATAGGCGACTTCTTTTGGCATATGCATCGCCGCCACCTCCCTCAGGGGCCGTTTCCGGACGCCTTCCTTGACCTTCTCCTCGGGGGGGATCGCCATGGCGGCCCTGACAACCCGGACGTCCAGGTAGGGTAGGGAGAACCGAACTCCGAAGAGGGCGGCCACCGCCTGGTCCCTCGCCGCCTGGGCGGGAAGGCCGGAGAAGTCCCGCTCCAGATCATCGGCGAGGGTCTTGGTCTCTAGGTAACGGGAGTAGCCGCCGAAGAGCTCGTCAGCCCCCTGCCCCGCCAGGATCACATGGTGCCCGTGGTCCTTCGCCCATTCCGCCACGAAGTATAGGGTGGTGGCGATGGAAGCGTCGACCGGCGTCACCCGCGGGATGACCGCCAGGACCTCGGCCAGAGCCTCCTCGATCCTTCTGGGGTCGATCGTCGCCGTCTCCAGAGATAGATCGAGGAGGTAGGCGACCTCCCTCGCCCTCTTCAGGTCAACGGACCCCTCGACCCCCACGACGACGCATTCTCTTCGGGCCAGGGCCGCGACGAGGGCAGAGTCGACGCCGCCGGAGAGGGCGACAACCCCCTCGTCCTTCCGGAGAAAGACGGCGGTCTCGATCGCCTGGGCCAGATCTGCGGCCGGCGGCTGGGGGTCGACGGCTCCGACGACCTGACCGTCGCAGACGATGGCTCCTGCAGGGCAGTCGCCGGGGACGATCCCGAAGCGGTCTCGGGCAGCCCAGCCGTCCCAGCGGAGGAAGAACTCGCCCCCGAACTCGGATAAAGTGGCTGGGCTCTCGTTGAGGGTCTTTTCCACCTCTGATTCTGAGAGCCGCCTCCCACCCACCTCGACCCACCCCTTCAGGTTCAAGCCGGAGACCATGGAGGCCGTCTTTCTCCCTCGGCCGGTTATAAGATTGCGCTCTCGGGATAGACCTGATGGACCCCTCCGATCTCCCTACCAAGTCCTGTTTTTTTACAGAATCTATCAAACACCCATCGAACAAAAAGCAAGGACAAAAAGGATAGCTTTGGACGGCCGAAGCTTGGTCGCCCAAGAAATTAGACTATATCGAGAGCTTGTAGGTGTATCCCGAGAGGAACGTCCCCCGCTCCGAGTATGTCCGGCCTCCGCCGGATATCTGCAGGACTTGGTAACGGTCTCCGGGGACGTTCAGGCTGAAGGTCCCGTCTAAGGGGTCTCCTCCCTGGCCGTCACCGCCGACGTAAGAGCCGTCGACGAAGACGCTGTAGCCCTTGAGCCAGGTGGAGCTGAAGATCACCCTGGCGTATCCTGGGGAGGGGCCTGGTCCGGGGGCCGGCCCCGGCGAAGGCGGCCAGCCTCCGCTGGCGACGTCGACGATGACTACGTTGCTCGGCTGGCCGTCGGCGACGAAGAGGAGGACGTGCCGTCCTACGACGTCGGCGTGGAAGACGAGCCTATTGTGCCCCGGATAGAGGGTGTAGGAGCTGGATAAGAGCCGTCCGTCGGGTCGGATCTCGTAGAATTCAGCCCTCCCGCCGCCAGAGGAGGAGGCGAGGAGCGAGAGGTAGGAACCCAGGGGAGCGACGACTCGCTGGGTCCAGCTCGAGGTCCCCATGATCCAGAGGGCGTTCGTACCTCCGCGGGTGGACTGATAGGCAGAATAGGACGTGGACCGGCCGCCGAAGGTTACGGAGGAGGGCTCCCGGCCGGGCGTGCTGTACCTCTCCACCCCGCCGGAGGTTGCTGGAGGCTCCATCGCGAAGAACTCGGCGAAGGAAGAGGCGTCCTCGGAGCTGTATGTGACGGCATCTGAAGGGGAGTCCAGGGAGGACGCCATAGGCATTCCCAGGGCGAGGGTCAGGAGGAGAAGGGCTTTCAGGCCAAAGGGTTTCAAAGTGAACACCTCAGCCATGTATATCTTCCCGATGGTACAAAAATTTTTTCTCGGATACGGACCTATACTTCTCCCCCTGGCCCCGACCCTCCTCTGCAAAGTTTGATCAAGGGTGAGAGACCCAAATTGTTCCGGGGTGATCCGGAACGACTCTGGAAAGCCTCCGTCGGTTCCGCCATATATCGGCACCGCCATACATCAGCTTCGTCGGATGCGAGGGGCGGGCCATAAAAGCCTTCAGAATCGGATCGATCAAGGAGATGGCGGCGTACGGGCGTTTGGGTTGTCATGCAGATCCCATCAAAAAACGGAGGAGATCCTTTGATCGTTACCGAGCATATCGACTTTCAGACCCGAGGAAACGGCGAGATGACCGAACTGACCGGAAAGGTCGCCGCCATCATCGAGAGGACGGGGCTTTCTGCTGGGATCGTCGTCGTCTTCGCCTCCGGCGCCACGGGGGCGGTCACCACCATCGAGTACGAGGCCGGCCTCGTGGCGGATATGAAGGGCGCCCTGGAGAGGATAGCGCCAGTGGATATCGAGTACGCCCATAACCTGAGGTGGGGGGACGGCAACGGCCACTCCCACATCCGGGCCTCGGTGATCGGCCCAAGCCTCGTCATCCCCTTTGCAAACGGGAAGCTTCTCCTCGGCACATGGCAGCAGATAGTCTTTCTGGACCTGGACAATAGACCACGATACCGGAGGGTCGTCGTCCAGATCATCGGCGAGGGATAGGCGAGGGGAAGGGCTGGCGTCCCCTTCGCTTCAACCTCGCCACCGCCTCACCGACCTATGGCCAGCAGCACCAGAAGGATGGCGAGCCTGACGAGGATGCTCACCCCCGTGGAGAAGAGGACTATGCCGACCCCGAGGCGGGGGCCGAAGAGCCCGACGTAGCGGGGGAGGAGGCTTCTAGCGGCGAAGAGGGGGAGCATGAACATGCTCCCCAGCATCAGGACGATCATCGCCTGGACTGGAGTGATCCCGTGGCTAGCGATCATCGGCCCCAGGAGGGAGATCCCGACGATGGGGCTTGCGACGTAGGTCGTCAGGGGGACGATGCTCTCCGGAGGGATCCCGAAGATCTCCGCCAGGGGGAGGACGCTGAAGGCGTCGAAGGCTCCCCGGTCCCTCAGGGCGAAGACCGCGGCCGTCATGGTGACGTAGATCGCGGCGATCTTGAGAAAGAGCCTCCTCTCTCGCCGGAAGGACCTCGCCACCGCCTCCCGGAGGGAGGCCCTCTCCTGGGGGATAGGGTCGGGGATCCGGCAGCTCCTCTCGACGAGGAATAACCTGGAGAGGATCACCACCGCGAATATCTTGACGAGGGCGGTGACGATGAAGACGAACGCGTAAAAGCCTCCCACCAGAAGCCCCAGGGCCGGAAGGACAATGGGTATCTGGTAGGTGAAGAGCTCCCGGAAGTAGACGGGGATGCTGTTCATGATGGCGCAGAGGACCACCTCCCTCTCGCTGAGGCGCCCTTCGTCCCGGAACCTCGCCACCATCCCGTTGGCAGCCACCGCCGACCCCAGGGATACGACGAAGGTGGAGGCGCAGGCGTCGGGGAGCCTCGTGAAGGAGAAGATGGGGCTTGCGATCCTGGATATGCCCTGGAGGAGACCCATCTCCGTCAGGACGCCGGCGCCGAAGAGGCCGATCCCCATCATAGCCAGGATGGGAGATGCGAAATCGAGGGTCCTGAGGAGGAGATCTATCATCGTACGTAGGTCTCTCCCCGCCGATAGATCAAGGTATTCCAGCGGCGAGCCCCAGGACGAGTTCGCGCAGGGGGGCCTTGACGCGGCCATGCCCGCATCTTCAGCCCCGGTGGGGGTGGCCTCCATCGACGGTACTTCTTCAATATATGAAAAGATACTTATCTCTTGCCCTGAGAATAAATGAAGAAAGATCGGGGAGGTCAGGGACGGGCCTTCGCCGACCGATGGATTTGGAGGATTTGTCGATGAGACTATTGCCGCTGGAGAGGCTCGGTGCGCGGTCGAGGGGCACATCGCCGGAGGTCTTCGACTTCCGCGTCCTCCTCCCCTGGGTCTATGCTCGGGACGGAAACCGCCTCTTCGTTAAGATTATTCACGAGAAGGACCAGTTCATCCAGGATGTACAGCCGTTGGAGTTTGAGATGGATCAGTCGGAGGACCCCGACTACGGCGCCCTCTGGTCCGCAGAGGTGGAGATCGATCCGGACTCAGGGGACCGCCATCCCGACTCGCACTTTGGTGAAGACGGGAGGTACGTCTACAGGTACCAGCTGGAATCTCCGCTCCTCGAAGGGCCTATCGACTGGATCGTCGATCCCTTCGCCCGGGAGTTCGGCGTCGGAAAGCTCTCAGCGATCACCAAGGGATATGATAGGGACTACCGGTACCGCTGGAGCGATGACGAGGAAGGGTGGAAGACCCCTCCTCTCGACGAGCTGATCGTCTACGAGCTGATGATAAACGAGTTTGGGGGATCCATCGGCGACGCCATCGACCGGCTCGACTACCTCCAGGACCTGGGGATAAACTGCGTCGAGGTGATGCCGGTCTCCAACGTCTCCAACACCGTCGACTGGGGCTTTCTTCCCATCGGCTACTTCGGGGTCGACGAGCGTTTCGGCAAAAGGTGCCACATGCAGAGGTTCGTCGACGCCGCCCACAGGAGGGGAATCGCCGTCATTCTGGACGTCGTATACGGCCATACCAGCGACCAGTTCCCCTACTGCTACCTCTACGACAGGCTTCACTACACCGAAAACCCCTTCATGGGACCCTTCGCGAAGGATTACTTCGGCAGGAGCACCGACTTCAACCGTTTGATCACTCAAGACTTCTTCTTCACCGTCAACTACCACTGGCTCGAGGTCTACCACGTCGACGGATTTCGGTACGACTGCGTCCCCAACTACTGGGACGGCCCTGTGGGGAGGGGTTATGCCTCCCTCGTCTACGAGACCTACAACTTGGTCAAGGCGAAGGCCGATGACTGGCGGAGGTTCTTCGACGGCGGATCCATCAACCTGATCCAGTGTGCTGAGCAGCTGGAGGGGCCGAGGGATGTCCTCTGGGAGACTTACAGCAACTGCACCTGGCAGAACGATACCCTGGACGCGGCGAAGAAGGTGGCCCGAGGGAACGACGGATGGCTGACAGCCCTCGGCTTTTGCCTAGGCCTGATGGATTATCCTACGGAGGTGTTGGCGAACGGCGACGCGATCAGGAAGACCGCCCTCCAGTACCTGGAGAACCACGACCATCCCCGCCTCGTCTGCAACTTCGGCACCCTCCCGAAGGGGATCGACGAAAGCCTCAGGCTCCTGAGAGAGAGGAATCCGGACCTCTGCGGGGCGATCGGACCGGACCTTCTCCCCCTGAAGGACGGGGACCGGGGGCTCTGGTACAAGGTCCAGCCCTACCTGATCGGGATCTTCGCCGCCAAGGGGATACCGATGATCTGGCAGGGGCAGGAGTTCGGAGAGAACTACTTCATACCCGAGAGGGGGATGGGGAGGGTGATCCTCTTCAGGCCGGTCCGGTGGGACTACTTCTACGATCCCGTCGGGAAGAGGATGGTCTCCCTCGTCCGGAGGCTGATCAAGATGCGACGCTCGCCCCAGTTCCAGAGGGGGAGACACCACTTCATCAACGATGGCTACCGCTACCAGTCCAGGGGCCTCCTCCTCTTCTCAAGGGAGGACGGGGAGCGCTACAGCCTCGTCGCCCTCAACTTCACCGATCGGGATCAGGAGGTGGAGTTCCAGTTCCCCTTCGGCGGAGATTATCGGGAGGAGCTCCACGCCATCGACGACTTAGAGGATGTGGTGGCTGGTCGATGGACCAGCATTTTGGTGCCCAGCAATTATGGGAGGGTCTGGACCGTCTCGAAATGACAAAGATCGAAGAGCAGCCGGTCGAAAGCCGGAGTGTAGGGGTATATCCTTAATCAATGGACCTAGGCTTTACAATGGCACCCTATCCGCTCGATCTCCCGGCAAGATCGTCACTAAGGGAAGGTTCGTGGAAGACGACGAGGAGTTCACCTTCACCCACGGCTTTCAGCTGATTCTCTCAGAAAGCCTCTACTACCGTCGACGACAGCATAGAAGGGCTCTGCTAAGAAGCTTGTATCTTGCGGGAGACGTCCCAATGAACGTCTCTAGCGAGCCCTAGGTGACGATCGAGACGCAAAAGTCGATCTTGAACATGCTCCATAGATCCATGCTGATCTTTTTGTAGCCTTCAAGCTGATCACGTTGATTCACGTTAATGGGCTCTTTGGCTGCCACGAGGTTTCTTACAATGGAGAACTTCGCCAGATCCAGATAAAGAGCTGCATATCAGGTGATGGGGAAGGGCCGGTTCCTGATATTAGGCGACTCCTCCACCTCCCCAGACGCCATGGAGCAGTGGCTGGAAAAGGTCGGATCCCGGAAGATGGGCCCCCCGGGATAGGATGAGGGTAAGGTGATCAGGGACGATTTGGCGGTATAGATGGCAAGACGGCAGATATCTCGATAAAATCTGATTTGATCTGGATCGGATTATCCTGAGGGGCCCTGCCATCGCTGGCGAGATGAGACTATTCCGGTTTCAGATCATTTTTTTCTCACAGAGATCACCGATAACCTTCCCCCTCGGGATATGGGTGTATCATTCTCGCAATATTTATATGCTATGCCGTAGAATGGTAGATTCAGAACAATAGGGGAGCAATACGAAATGATGTGGGGTGACTCATAATGAGATCTCTTCCTTTTAGCAGGACAGCTCTGACGGTACTGGTTTTGGCTCTGGCTGCGTCCTCGGCCTCCGGGGACAGTGACGAGTACGGATCAAAGGTTGAACTGGGAGACCCAGACATGGGATTAGCTCTCAGTCCCTTTTATGTAAGTCCCGAGTTCGCTTTCTGGGATAAGAACGAAAACGAAAGACTCGACCCGGATGAGGTGGTCTACCTAAACATAAATCCAACTGACGACGTCGTCAGCGAAAATGACGTCCGCCTGACGGATTTCGTGAATCCTCCTACCACTTATCATGCAGGGTCTCAAGTATCCATTGGCGACTTCGACTTGGGAAGGAAGCTCATCAAGTTCGGGACCGCCAAAAACCCCAGGGCAGAGCTGCGGTATATTGATATGGACGATAAAGGACCCTACAGCTTTGAGGACGAAATATACCTCATTGCTGAGCCAGTTGAAGTCTCACAGGGAGACATCCGGATCACCGGTTTTTTACCATCTTCATACGTTCCTGGATCGAGAGTTACGGCTGGCGAGGACGATATCAGTCACAAAACCTTGACGCTCCCTGGGATGCTCAGCTTCTTGAACAAAAACGGAGACATCAATAACGGGGGATATGCCATCTACGATAAAGGGGACGTGGTTTACATAGATACTCAGTACCCGTTCTATGTGGTGACCGTAAACGATGTCAGATTGTCAGATTTAGATTGGGTCCCAATTCTTATGGAGGGTTTGATGCCGCCTGAGTCGACATCATTTCCGAGCGTGGAAGCGCCTTGAGATATTTTATCCGAACGACTCTCGGTCGTCTGACCGCTAGAGCCGTATGAGCAAGGTCGGGATTGAGGGCGAAAGGTTGGATTGTATCGCCTACCGCCCGCCGACCATTTTTCGATCGATTCAAATACCACAAGCCTCCATCGGGGGAAGGATGCGACTTTTGGGCGCCGACGAGGCGGGGAAGGGTCCGGTGATCGGCTCGATGTTCGTCGCCGGCGTGGTCATCGACGAGGATCGGCTCTTTGACCTCGCGGCCCTGGGGGTGAAGGACTCAAAGCTCCTCTCACCAGCGAGGAGGGAGGTCCTCGCCGGCAGGATCGAGAAGATCGCTCTCGACAAATACGTCCTGGAGGTGAGGCCCGAGGTGATCGACGAGCTCCGGAAGATCATGACCATGAACGATGTCATGGTTCGGAGTTTCTCTAAGGTTCTGGAGAACCTCTCGGCGGATAGAGCGATCCTCGACGCCGCCGACGTGAACGCTGAGCGCTTCGCCCGGAGGGTGAAGGAGGTCAGCGGGACGGAGATGGAGGTCGTCGCCGAGCACCGGGCCGATAGAAACCACCCGGTCGTCGCCGCCGCCTCGATCCTGGCCAAGGTGAAGAGGGACCGGTCGGTACGGGAGATCGAGGTCGCGGTCGGACGAGAGATCGGGAGCGGCTACCCCTCAGATCCCGCCACCGTCCGGTTCCTCGAATCCTGGGTGACGGAGCACGGCGACCTCCCTCCCGTCGCGAGGCAGAGCTGGAAGACCGCAGAACGGATAAAAGCTAGATTTATATAGGCACCCCGTGGTTGTTAGGGACGAGGGATAAAACTTGGATATCGAGGACACGCTGCTGATGATCCCGGGGCCTGTAAAGGTTCCCCAGAGGGTGCTCCGGGCCATGTCGAAGCCGATGATCAGCCACCGAAGCGCCGACTTCGAGAAGATCTACGAGGACTGCAGGTTGAGGCTGAGGGACCTCTTCGATACGAAGAACGAAGTCGTGGTCCTGAGCGGCAGCGGAACCGCCGGCATGGAGGCGGCCGTCGGCGGGATCATCGGCAAAGGGGAGAAGGTCGTCACCATCACCAACGGAAAGTTCGGCGAGAGGTTCACGGAGCTCGGCGACCGTTACGGGACCTCAGTCCCCCTCGACTTCCCCTGGGGAACCCCCTTCGACCTGGAACGGGTAAAGGCGGCCTTGGAGGAAGGCGCGAAGGCGATCACCATGGTCCACAACGAGACCTCCGTCGGGATCGTCAACCCAGCGAAGGAGGTCGGGAAGCTCGCGAGGAAGTACGATGCCGTATTCATCGTCGACGGGATCTCCTCCGTCGGGGGTAACGAGTTTCTCACCGACGAATGGGGGGTCGACATCGCCATCACCGGATCTCAGAAGTGTCTCGCCGTCCCGCCAGGGCTCGCCATGGTGGCCGTAAGCGAGAGGGCGATGGATCTCTTGGAGGAGGGGAAGGGCGGCTACTACACCGACCTCAAGGCCCACCTGAAAAAGGCCAAGAAGAACCAGACCCCCTATACCCCGGCCGTCTCCCTCTTCTTCGCCCTCCAGGAGGCGCTGACGATCGCCTCCGAGGAGGGCTTCCCCGAGAGGCGGGCGCGGATGGCTGGCCTCGCCGGAGGGGTTAGAGCTGCAGCATCTTCCCTCGGGATCGAGCTCTTCCCCCAGGTGAACGAGCACACCACCTACTCCAACACCGTCACCGCCATGAAGATGCCAAATGGCATCAACGACAGCCAGCTTCGAGGAGGGATGCGAAAGCGCGGCGTCGTCGTCTCCGGCGGCCAGGAAGGGCTCAAGGGGAAGATCTTCAGGATCGGGACCATGGGGGCCTGCACCGAGGCCGACGTCCTCAGGACCATTTCGACCCTGGAGCTGGTCCTGAAGAAGGAGGGCGTAATATCCAGCCTCGGGGCCGGGATAGAGGCGGCGAGCAGGGCGATAGACGCCTGAACCTCGCACAAAAATTTTTCGTCTTCGGCGCCCTCGAATCGGTATATTCTGCCGACGATCTGTTCATCCGTTAACATTTAATAGAGATATATCTTTTATGGCTCCGGGGGCAGATCGAGAGAACTAACCGGACAGATCAGGTGGGTTGTGAAAGAGAATCGCATAAATCGGATGGGGTTGTTAAAGCTTGATATCTCCTAGATTCGCTATCGTCGTTTTTGTAGCCATCACTTTAGTTCTTACACCGGCCCTCGGCCGGACGGAAGCGTCGATGAGCTTCCAGCAGAGCGGCACCACGAATATGCCGTACAACGTCAACCAGCCCATCGTCTACAAAGTCCACCTGACGAATGCGATGAACAGCCCCATGCGCTACGTGGTGGATCTGGAGGTCGGACCCGATTACACCGACTATTCCGCCTCAAAAAAATACACTTCAGACGTCAGTCTCACGGCTCGTTCAGCTCAGGACGTCACCTTCGACGTCAACTTTAGGTCCCCGGAGATGATCCGAGGAGCCTTCGGAAGATGGGCCACCGACGATAACGACACCAGCATCTGGGAGAAGGGCTGGTATAGGGTTTTGATTACGCCCCTCGTCGGCGATCCGGTGAGCCTGGAGAGCTACGATGGCGAGCCCACCCTCATCAAGATGATCACCGTCTACAAGAACGCCGAGGTGTCCCCGAAGATGGGGACGGACGCTGAACTCTACAGCTATCGGATCGACGTATTCTCCAGCGCCGTCGATAGCGTATCCCTCCAGGTCGCTCCCGAGGCGATCGGCCCCTGGAAGGACTGCGGGAGCAGGAACTACACCAACATCGGCGAATGGCAGACCCTGATGTGGGACGACATCGCCCTCGACTTCGACTTCATCAAGGCCCGGTACAGGTTCGTCGGAAGAAAGCAGACTGAGGCCTTTGAGGGCCCCTTCTGGCCGGTGGAATACGAATACGCGAACGCCACCGTCACCCCAAAAGACGGCTTCTCGAGGTCGCCTTTCACCTATGCCCTAGATTTCAGGGGCTCCAAGAGCTTGGACGTCGGCCTCAACATCTGGGATATAGACCAGAACCTCTTCAAGCTCGTCGAGAAGAAGAGGTATGCAAACGCTACCAGCTGGCAGAGTTTAGTCTGGACCGGCGTCACGCCGAGCGAGGCGATAGGCTCGGAGGGGAGCTCCTCCTACTTCTTCAGCTTCTACTACCCTGGGTCAGAGAGCCCCCTGGGGACCAGCCGGGAGGAGGAGGGGAAGGTGAACCTCGGCCCCGATATCGTCCTGATCAAGTATGATAACGCCACCGTATCTCCTGAGAGGGGGAGCGCCGTAGCCCGGTACACCTATTCGGTGGACGTCAGCACCGCCCTCCCCGTCTGCGACATAGAGCTCCAGACGACCGAGCCTGGCTCAGGGATCTGGAGGTCCCAGGGGATAGCCACCTACAACGGCGACCCCCGGTTGACCTGGAAGGACGTCGCCTTCGACGGCGACGTAGCCGGCAACGTAACCTACCGGTTTATAAGGGCTGCTTCGCCCCCCACCGTTTATACAGGCCCCGTCATCTTCAAAGAGTCGATCGTCGGACGGGTCTCTCCATCCAACGGGTCGATCGGGTCCTGGGATTCGAGCTTCCACCAGCCGCGAGAGAGGCTCGTCCGGGTGCCTTACGTCTACGCGGTTGAGATAGATACCGTGGAGGGGTCCGATCCGGTGGTCGTGAAGCTGGAGTTATACGATCCGGTCCGAAATGCCTGGATCGAGGCGGGAAAACCTCAGAGCTACAACTTCACCCAGGGGTCTCTCAACTTCACCCTCGACGAGCTCCCCTTCGCCGAGCCGTTCCTCGGCGAGTCGAGGTTCAGGTTCCTCTCCGGGACGAGATTCCTGGACGGCCAGGAGGGTTTCGTCGGTCCTGAGATCGAGGTAAACTTCAGAAACAAGACATGGAACGTCTCCTACGACAACGCCCGGGGCGATTACGTCTACACCTACGGCGTGGAGGTCCGCTCCTCCCTTCCCAGCGTATCCGTCGACCTCGTCACCACCATGGACCGAACAGTCTGGACCCTGGCAGGGGACCCCCAGGTCTACGCCTCAGAATCCTCCGAGTGGCAGAGGCTCGAGTGGAAGGGTTACCCGTATTATCTGGAGGTAGACTTCTCGCCGGTCGTGAGCTGATATGAAGAGATTGGCAGCATTCCTCATCGTGACCCTCCTTCTCCTCCCCCTGGTGGTCGAGGCCCAGGGGGTGAGCCCCTCGCCGCCGAAGTCCACCCCCTCATCCAGCGGAGGGAGCAGCGGCGGGGCGTCCACCACCACGAGCGGGGGAAAGAAGATCGTCAAGCTGGAGCTGGACGACCTCATCGGCAACCTGGAGAAATGGAAGCAGGACGAGCCCCAGGAGTACGAGTACCTCAAAAAGCTCCTCCATATACCCTTCGTCCCGCCGAAGAATTACTCCGCTCCGACGGTCCTGATATGGTACCCTTCAGAGAAGACAAAGATCACAAGAAATGACAATCTGGACATCTATGCCTATGTGAAGAATGACAACCCCATCGAGGTCAGGTCAGACGTCTACCTTTACCTGGAGGCGAAGGGTCCGGGGGATGAGAACTTCACCAGGGTCGGATCTCAGAGGGTGATCCTCGCGAACGAGTACTCCCAGAAGTCCAACTCCACCATCCGGGACTGGTCCGGGCTGACTCCGTTCGTCGATTCGAGGGTGGTGGGGAACGCCACCTTCCGGATTTGGTTCAACGACATGCACAGCACCTACCTCACCGACACCATGTACACCAGGCCCTATCAGAAAGACGATTATTACAGCATCCTGGAGCTCGAGCTCGTCAACAGCCCCCCGGAGGTCGTGGGGGAGAGCATCAGGGTTGAGCCAGCAAGGGCCAGGTATAACGATCCGATCCGGTATGCGTCCCGGTTCGTCGACGCCGATGGGGACCTCGTCAACGTCACCCTCCAAGTCCTTGACGACCAGGGGAGGGAGCGGGCGAACCTCACCCAGGAGGTGAAGTCGGGGACGAACGTCACCTTCTCTGCCAGCGAGTACGGCCTCTTTGGCGAGGGGGACGCTGGGAGGAACTTCTCTTACCGGTTCACCTACGGCGACGGCCTCGATGGCAACGCGACGGAGATATATCCCGGGCCGAGCCTCCTCCCCAGCCCCAAGATCTTCGTCTCGGACTCCAATGTGGAGGCCGCGGACGAGAACCGGTACTGGTGGCAGAACTATCGGTTCAGCCTCAAGGTGAAGAACCTGGAGGTGGATAACCTTCGGATAGACCTCTACACCAGCACCCCGTCCCACCCCAACCGGTATCAGGATACGAGGGTTATCAACGCCTCTGAGGATGCGCAGGTCGTCCTCTTCGATCTCAGGCCCTTCGACGTATCCGACGCCGACGAAAGCTTCACCTACTACTTCAAGTACTCGGCTACCGACCAGAACTCTGAAGAGATGATGGGCGGAACCTCCGATGGGAAGATCCATCCGAAGATCGTCAGGTATCCGATATACTCGGCGGTGACCATCGGAAACCTCCTCTTCGTTCTGCTGGCAGCCCTTGCAGGTGGGATCGTGATCGAGAGGAGGCTGTATCGATGAGCGACCTGAACGAGACGGTGGCGACGGTCCAGGCCGTCGATATATCGTCGGGGCTGGCCTCCGAGGGGTTATCGAGCTTCCTCGCCGGCATCTATTCCAACGGCCTTTTGGGCGTCGGGATATTCATCGCCCTCCTGGCCGGAGGGGTTCTCCTCCACAGGTTGAACATGGATAGGACTTACCGGAACGTAGCAGCCACCACCCATGGCGGTGAAGTATCCCCCGAGGACCTTCGAGAGGAGATGTTCACCCGCCAGGGATCGAACTTCAACGCCGCGGCGGTGGCGGCGTGGATGCTCCTCTTTGCCGCCTTCGCCTACTTCTACTTCCTGACCCCCGAGATATTCCCTGGCCGCAACTACTACCTGGTGCCAACCCTATCCTCGGGCCCCGTGGGGTTTGCGGCCTTCGGCCTTTTCTTCCTCCTTCTGACGGGTTTGGCGGCCGCTTTCATCCCCAAAGAGCTCTACGGCTACTACGAGCTCTCCAGGGAGACGAAGGTCGCGATAATGCTGACGGTGCCAGCCCTGGCCCTCTCCATCGCTCTATCCGTCCAGCTGGGGACGATATTTCCCGAGTTGGACCCGGCTGCGAGGGGCCTCGCCTTCCTCGCCCTCTTTGGCTCTGAGGTGGCGCTCCTCTGGCCTGTATACGCTGAGGCCCTAGGAGGGATCCGATGAGGCTGTGTATAATCGGGATCGGTGGGTGTGGAGGACATCTGGCGGAGCGGTTCCTCAAAAACCAGGACGTGGCGCCGCTCAAGAAGTCCCTGGGGGAGCACGTCTCCTTCGGAGGCGTCAAGGGCCTCTGGCTGGAGGCGGACGTCCAGGAGACGGAGAACCAGAGCTTCTTCGGCTCCCTGGAGAAGGGATGCTATCCAGGTTTTTTCATACCCCACGACGTCATAGGATCTAAATCCAAGACCTCGAAGCTGATCGTCGACAAATACGGTTACGATGTCAAGAAACAAGGGTTCATGAGGCAGGCTGAGTTCCTCAAGGCCGTCTTCGAGATCTTTGAGGCCGATGAAGAGGTGAAACGGGCCGCCCTATCGGAGCACGAGTCGGAGAACCCGATCCTGAGGGCAGCCTGGGACAAGATCCGGGGTTATACCACCCTGGCGGCCGAGAAGGGGATGAGCGGGTCGGAGATGTGCGATGGTATCCTCTTCATAGTCTCCTTCGGCGGAGGGACAGGGACCGGCTTTGTCAACCCCATAACCAGGTACATCCGAGGGGAGCGGCCCGCATATCCGGTCTTCGTTTTGGGGGTTCTCACCGAGGAGGGGACCGACCCTCAGCAGAGGGCGAAGGAGGCGAAGAGGGACCTCGGCGCGACAATCTCCCTCTACGATCTGCTGACCAAAAAGGTCGGGGTGGGGGTGGATGGAGTGATCCTCGCGGACAACCAGATCTTGGTGGAGAGGTTCGGTCAGGACTACTCCGCCATCGACGACTTCATCCATCAGTCGATGATACCTTTCGTAGCCGGCCGCCATTATCCCGGGGAGGACCCTCCGAGCCTGGCGATGCGGGAGAAGTTCATTGAGGGGCTGGACCGCCCTCCCATCCTCGTCCCCTGCTACTTCCGAGATCGGAGGCGGAAGGACCCCGAAGGCGATCTCGTCAGAAAGGCCCTCTCTGAGGGGCAGCTCTTCGGATGCGATCCGCGGAGGGCTGAGAGGGCTTACGTCTTCACCAGAGGTTTCATGAACCTCGAGGAGATTGGGAAGGCGGTGGCGAGGGAGACGGGCCTTCCTTCAGATCGGATTGAGCCGTGGAGGAAGCTTGGAGAGAAAGGCTGGGATGAGATCCTGATCCTCCTGCGAAACCCCTACGGTGAGAAGAGGGGATGTGAGGTGAAGGGTAACCTCGAGTATCGTCTCCACAGGGTGATCAGGATGGCCCTCAAGTACATGGACGACCCCGAGAGCAACCTCGTCAAAGATGGGATGCCGGATCTGACGAAGAGGGCCCTGGAGGATTACTTCCGCGGAGAAGATGGGATCCGAGAGCGCTTTTTAGAGGGGCTCAAACGAATCGAGGTTGGCGAGAAGCCCTTCTTCCTTGAAGAGAGGAACGTCTTTGAGAGGTCGAGCCGGGGACCCCGCCCCCACGAGGCCCACCGGGGCGGCGGAGAGATAAGGGACGAGGATCTTCGAAAGCTCGTGGAGGCAGAGGTGAAGAGGATCCTCACGGAACGGGGGCTCTGAGCCTTTTGGTGAGATGTGGGAACGACCATGGCGAAGAAATGGGCTTTTCCGGTGGCGTCCATGGCCTCTGGCTCCTGGTGAAGAACAAGAAAGGCGAGGTGATCGAGGTAGACCCCTCCTTCTCGTTGATGGGAGGTCCATCGATGGTCCCCCTGAGCTACCCTCGGTACGGCCAAGAGTTTGAGAGGATATACGAGGCCGAAGACGCCTTGGGTCTCTAGAGGCTCGGGGGGGGGGCGAGGTAGCCCAGGGGGCCTTGAAAGAGAAGATCATCCTTGCAGAGAAGGCGGCGACCCAGAAGATGGCGGAGGCCTGAGGGTCCGCCCTCATCTCCCTCCGTCTTAGGCTTCTTTTTCCCTCTTTCTCCGGCTTTTTCCGCTCCTTCAACTTTGGCTCTTCCGCCGAGCCCTCACCTCCAGAGGTCCCGGCCCCGGTGAGAGACGGCGGGGTCGACCTCAACCAGGTCCTCGGGGTAGGGCTCAAAGAAGGTCTGGCTCCCCAGGTATTCGTCCTCGAACCGTGCCGCCCAGGCCCTGAGGATGGTGGTGTTGGGGCAGATCGTTATTTTGCCGTCCCGGTATCTCTGGACGTTCTCCAGGAAGATCGCCCTCTCCCCCGGCGATAGCCGACCTTTGAAGTGGCCGAAGATGTGCATCAGGACGTTGATGTTGGAGGTGTACCTCCGGGCGCGGCATAGAGCCCTCGCCAGGTGGGGCTCGTACTCGCCGACCAGATCATCGAAGGGAAGGTGGTCGTGGTTGGCGGCGATCCTGCCGAGGGCCCTCGCCTCGGCCTGGTGGTGGGCGAGGAGGAGCATCTTGTTCTCAGTCTGGAACCGGACGAGCTCCTCCATCGACTCCGACCTCTTCACCTCCCGGAAGCTCGCCAGGGTGAAGAGCCTCGTCATGAAGTGCTCCCTTATCCTCGGGTTTCGGAGCCTCCCCTCGTCCTCGACGGCGAGGTGGGGGTGGCTGGCCAGAACGGCGGCGCCGAAGAGGCCGCTCGCGCTCCTGGTGAGGGGCGCCGACCTTCCGGCGGTGGGGTAGACCTTGGTGTTTCTGATCCCACAGGAGGGGGAGCTCGCCTTGAGGACGAAGCCATCGACGTCGCCCACGGCGTCGAGGAAGGCGTCGGCGAAGGCATTCATCTCCGCCGTGACGTCCCTATCCGTCGCGGGCTGGATGAGCCTCGTCTCTTTCTCTCTGCCGGAAGAGACGAGCCTCACCGGATCCCTGGGGACGCCGAGGCCGATCTCCACCTCGGGGCAGATCGGTTCGAACTGGACGTAAGGCTGAAGGCTCTTTACAAAGTCACTGCTGATGATCTGGCCGTTGTACCTGCAGTGGTCGACCTCGATGCACCTGCTCACCACCACCCTCGGCCTGGGAAACTCTCTCAACGAAAACCACCCTTCTTTCATCATTGGGGGTCAGAGCTACTTAAAACCGACGAGAAAAATTGACTGAACAGTCCCGCCTTTGGGAAGGGCATCATCGCTTTAGATCGTCTCCACCGATTATGGGGTCAGATTGATGATCATGAAAGGAGAAGTAGAAGCTCTATGGCTAGAGAGCGAGTTCTGATCCTGGGGGCCGCAGGCCGCGACTTCCACAACTTCAACCTCTTCTTCCGGGACCAGGGGAGGTATGAGGTGGTGGGTTTCACCGCCGCCCAGATTCCAGGCATCGCCTACCGTTCCTACCCTCCGGAGCTGGCGGGGCCCTTGTACCCTCGGGGCCTCCCCATCTGGCCGGAGGTGGGGCTGGAGGAGATAATCCAGGAAGAGGGGGTGGAGAGGTGCATCCTCGCCTACAGCGACCTCTCAGCCCAGGAGGTGATCGACCTCGCGAGCCGCGTCTTAGCCTCTGGGGCGGACTTCGGCCTTCTGAGCGGCGAGCATACGATGCTCAAAAGCCGCCTCCCGGTGATCGCCGTCACTGCCGTCAGGACTGGGGCGGGGAAGAGCCCCGCCGCCCGGTACGTCTCCCGCATCCTCCGGCAGTGGGGGCTAAAGCCCGTAGTCGTCCGCCACCCGATGCCCTACGGCGATCTCCTGGCGATGAGGGTCCAGAGGTTTCTGGCCCTCGAGGACCTGGATCGTGCGGGGGTGACGATGGAGGAGAGGGAGGAGTACGAAGCCCATCTGAAGGAGTGGACGCCGGTCCTAGCGGGGGTGGACTACGGCGAGGTCCTGGAGATGGCGGAAGGCGAGGGGGACCTGATCGTCTGGGACGGCGGGAACAACGACCTCCCCTTCCTCCGCCCCGACCTCTGGATAACCATCGCCGACGCCCTCCGGCCGGGGCACGAGCTCTCCTATTACCCCGGCCAGGTGAACCTCCGCCGGGCCGACGTCGTAGTCATCAGCAAGGCGAGGACGGCGGGCTCTCGGGCCGTGGCGGAGATCAGGGAGAGCGTCCGGAGGGTCAACCCGGGGGCGAGGACGGTCCTCACCTCCTCGGAGGTCCGGGCCGACCGTCCAGAGCTCGTCGCCGGGAATAGGGTCCTGGTGGTGGAGGACGGCCCCAGCCTCAGCCACGGGGGGATGAGCCACGGGGCGGGGCTGGAGGCGGCCTGGCGGTACGGGGCGGCTGAGGTGGTCGATCCCCGGCCCTACGCCGTGGGGTCCTTCGTGGAGGTCTTCAGGAGGTACCCCCAGATAGGGCCGGTCCTCCCAGCGATGGGGTACTACCCTCACCAGATGGCGGAGCTGGAGGAGACGATCAACCGGGTCCCGGCGGACGCGGTCGTCGTCTCCACCCCCGTGGACCTGGCCGCCTCTATCAAGATCAACAAGCCCGTCCTCCGGGTCACCTACGAGATGGTGGAGATGGAGGATCCGGGGCTCCGGGGGGTGGTGGAGAAGTTCCTCGCCTCTGGAGATAGGTCGGGGGGTGGGTGAACGGTCTCGGTCGTCGCCTTCGGCGGAAACGCCCTCCTCCCCGACCCTCTGGACCCCAAGTCCCAGGGGCCCCGGGCCTTGGCCCTGGCAGCTGCCCTCCGCCTCGTCAACCCCTCGGGGGAGGGGCTGGTCCTCGTCCACGGGAACGGCCCCCAGGTGGGGATGATCCTCCTCAGGATCGAAGCGACCCAGGACCGGATCCCTCCGGAGCCCCTGGACGTCCTGGTGGCCGAGACCCAGGGGTCCATCGGCTACCTCCTCGCGAGGACGATCCGGTCCGCCTCGGCCCATCCTAATCAGTATGTGGCGGCGGTGATGACCCAGGTCGTCGTCGACGGATCAGATCCGGCCTTCGCTCAGCCGGCGAAGCCGGTGGGGCCGTTCTACGGCGAGGAGGAAGCCCTCCGGCTCCGGGAGATCCACGGCTGGGACCTCGCCCCAGGGGCCGGCGGGTGGAGGCGGGTCGTCCCCTCCCCCCGGCCCCTGGAGGTGGTGGAGATCGGGCTGGTCCGGGAGGCCGTGGCCGAAGGCCACCTCGTCATCGCCGGAGGCGGCGGTGGGATCCCCGTCCGCCGGGGTCGGGGCAGGGAGCTCTTTGGGGTGGAGGCGGTGGTGGATAAAGACCTGACCGCTTCCCTCATGGCCGTCGCCCTGGGAGCTGAGAGGCTCGTCATCCTGACGGAGGTGGACGCAGTCTACCGGGATTTCGGCGGCATACGGGCCGAGCCGATCCCCCACCTCCGCCCCGAAGACGCCCGGGGTCTCATCGATCTCCTGCCGCCGGGGAGCATGGGGCCGAAGGTGGAGGCCGCCCTCTCCTTCGCCGAGGCGACCGGGATGGGTGCCCTCATCACCGATGTCGACCATCTGGGGGCCGCCCTCGTCGGCCGGGCGGGGACGTGGATCCTCCCCTGAGCTCCTTGGGGTTCCACCTCATCGGTGTTCGGATCGGCTTTCGGCTCTGGAGCGACGGAGCGGGGCCAATGGCCGCTCCGGGGGGTTCAGCCAGCCTCTTAAAACAAAGCCGCTTTTTGGTCTCTCCTCCTCTGAACCTGGCAAAATAGATAACCTGTCACGCCGTAGCCATAACCTGTCTTCTATCGATCCGGAGGTTAAATCTTGGAGCGGTGGTCCTCGAGGACGGCTTTCATCCTCGCCTCCGTCGGCTCGGCGGTGGGGATGGGGAACATCTGGCGGTTCTCCTCGGTGGTGGGACAGAACGGCGGGGGGGCGTATCTCGTCCCCTATCTCACGGCGGTCTTCGCCTTCGCCCTCCCCCTGATGATGCTGGAGCTGGCGGCGGGGAGGCGGCTCCGGGGGGACGTGGTCACAGCCTTCGGCCGGGCGAGGCCCCGGTTCAGGCCCCTGGGGTGGGTCGTCTGCGCCGTCGTCTTCTCGATCCTCTCCTATTATCTGGTCGTCACCGGCTGGACCCTCGCCTACGTCGTCTTCTCCATCGCAGGGGAGGGGGTCGAGTTCGCGGATTTCACATCGACCTACAGGCCGATAAGCTACTTCATCGTCTCGGCCCTGATGATGGGGGCGATCGTCAGCCTCGGGATAAAAGACGGGATCGAGAGGGCGACGAAGCTCTTGATACCCTTCTCCTTCCTCCTCCTTTTGGGATTAGCGGCCTTCTCCTCGACCCTGGAGGGGTTTGGGGCGGGGAGGCGGTACCTCTTCACCCCCGACTTCTCCGTCCTCGCCGACCCCCTCCTCTGGGCCGCCGCCTTCGGCCAGGCCTTCTTCTCCCTCTCCGTCGGCTACGGTATCCTCCTCACCTACGGCGATTACCTCGACGAGGGGGTTGGAATCCTGAATTCGTCATTGATCATCACCGTCGCCGACCTCGGGGTGGCGATCCTCGCGGGGCTGGTGATATTTCCTGTCGTCTTCACCTACGGCCTCGAGCCGACGGCGGGGGCGGAGCTCGCCTTCTCGACCCTCCCCCGGGCCTTCGAGGTGATGCCCTACGGCGCCGCCTTTGCCGTCGCCTTCTTCGCCCTCCTCTTCTCCGCCGCCATGACCTCGGCGGTATCGATGCTGGAGGTTAGCGCCGCCTCCGTCGTCGCCGCCACCGGGATCTCTCGGAGGAGGGTGAGCTTCGCCCTCACCGCCGGCGTCATAGCCCTGGGGCTGCCGTCGGCTTTGAGCTACAGCAGCGCCGCCCTGGAGGTCGGGGGGATGCGGGTCCTCGACATCATGGACGAGACGGTAGGGGGGCTCGGCCTCGTCCTGACGGCGACCCTCATCGCCGTCACCTTCACCTGGTTTATGGAAGGGGGGGACCTTGCCGAGGAGATGGGGCGGGGCAGGAGGGTGGCGCTGCCGATAGCCAAGTATGCGGTCCCGGCCGTCATGGCCATGACCCTCCTGGCTTGGGCCCTCCTCTGAAGAGGGGGAGGGAGCCGGGGAGATTAGGCCCTTATCGGATCGTCACCCTGGATCCGTCGCTCCTGCCGAAGAAGCAGCCAGAGAGGAATGCCCTCAGAAATACTAGTAAAAGGATGCTCCGGTGGGGATTTGAACCCCAGTCGCAGGAGTGAGAGTCCTGCATGATTGGCCGAGCTACACTACCGGAGCGCCGGTGGCCCTTCGGTTGGCGTTCTACCATTTAATCCTTTTGCCCCGCCCCGTCGGCGCTGGGGCATATTTCGGCGAGGACGCAAGCCCCGCAGGAGGGGGACCTCGCCCGGCAAACGGCCCGGCCGTGCCTTATCAGGTTGACGTGGAAGGAGCAGTACTTCTCCCGGGGGGTGATCGTCTCCAGGATCCGCTCCGCCTCCTCTATGCTTGCGCCAGCCGGGACGAAGCCAAGCCTCCGGGAGAGGCGGTTGACGTGGGTGTCCACGGGAAGGAGGGGCATCTGGAAGGCGAAGAGGAGGACGACGGCCGCGGTCTTCGGCCCCACTCCAGGTAGGCTCACCAGGAAGTCTCGGGCCTCCACCGGGTCGGCTCCCCTCAGAAAATCCAGGTCTATCCGCTCCGCCCGACCCACCTCTCCTCTCCCCTCCCTCTCCTCTTCCCCTCTCGCGCCCGTCCTGTCCTTCTGTTTCTCCTCTCCTTCTATCGCGCCCATCCGATCCCTCTGCCTCTCCCGGATCATCACCAGGGCCTCCTTGATCCTCCGGGTCTTGATGTTGGCGAGGCCGCCACAGCGGATCAGCTCCGCCACCTCCTCGTCGGGAGCGGAGAGGAGCGCCTGGTAGGTGGGGTAAGCCCTCTTTAGGCTATCGAAGGCCCGGTGGGTGTTCGCCGAGGTGGTGTTCTGGGATAGGATCGTCTGGACGAGGAGGTCGACGGGGTCGGACCTCCGCCTCTTGGGAGGGCCGTAGGCCCCTTCCAAAAGCTCTATGCACCTGTCGAGCCTGATCTTTGCCTCAGAGGGATCTTCTGAAAGGCCTATGGCGTCGGGATTGGTCACTTCCATCCCTCCAGCGGTGGCCTCGGAAGGTCAATAACCTGACGCTGGGCCTTCAGGTCGCTGGGGGTTTTCAGCGGCTTCTCCTCCCCTTTCTGCCTATCTTCCCTCTTGACGCCTATCTTCCCTCTTTCCGTCTCTAAACCGGCTTTCTCATCTTCCTCCCATCCGGCGGCTCTACGGAAAAATTATTAGCCGAGGGGGGCCAGGATTTGAGGGATGGACTACGGCAGTCTGAGCCTGGAGGCGATGGCCTTCAGCGACCTCTACCCCTTCCTCATCTCGATCCTCATCGGGGCCCTCGTGGGGACGGAGCGGGAGCGGGACCTCCTCGAGAAGAAGAAGCGCGGGGTGGCGGGCCTCCGGACCTTCATCCTAATAACCCTCCTCGGCACCCTCTCCGCCGCCATGGCGGCAGATTACGGCGGCGCCTTCATCATCGTCGCCTTCGCCAGCTTCGCCCTGATGGCGGCGGTGGGGTACGCCGCCAGCGCAACGAACCTAGGGAGGCTCGACTTCACCTCGGAGGTGGCGGCGGCGATCGCTTTCATCCTCGGAGCCCTCTGCTACGTCCCCGAGACGGCGATGCTCGCCATCGCCCTCGCCATCCTGGTGACGGTGATCTTGGCGATCAAGAAGACCGCCCACCGGTACGTCGAGATCATCCGGGAGGAGGAGCTCCTAGACACCCTCAAGATGGGGCTGGTGGCCCTGGTGATCCTCCCCTTGCTGCCGAACATCCCAATCGACCCCTTCGGGGTCCTCAACCCGCGGAACATCTGGATGATGGTTGTCCTGGTCAGCCTGATCGGGTACGTCGGCTACGTCATGATCAGGATCTTCGGGACGGAGAAGGGCCTATCCATCACCGGAGCCCTGGGGGGGCTAGTCTCCAGCACCGCCGTCGCCACCACCATGGCGGCGGAGGCGAAGGCCCACCGGGAGGTGATCCCCTCGGCGGTCTTCGCCACCACCATCGCGAGCTGCACCATGTTCCCCCGGATCCTCCTGGAGGTCTTCGTCGTCAACAGGGACCTCTTCTTTCCCCTCCTGCTGCCGATGGCGAGCATGACGATCGCCGGGGTCGCCCTGGCCCTCCTCCTCTACAGGAAGAGGGAGACTATAGAGGCGCCTGTAAACCTGACCGACCCCTTCAGGCTCTCACCGGCCCTCAAGTTCGGGGCCTTCTTCGCGTTTGTCCTCCTCGTCTCCAAGGTCGCCAGCATCTACTTCGGCGAGGCCGGGACCTACGCCGCGAGCCTCGTGGCGGGGCTTGCGGACGTCGACGCCATAACCCTCTCCCTCGCGACCCTGGCCAGGACCCCGGCCCTGGGGGAGGGGGTGGCGGTGGCGGCGATAACCCTCGCCGCCATGACCAACACCCTGGTGAAGCTTGCCATCACCTTCGCCCTGGGGACGCGGGAGTTCGGCTCCCGGGTCGCCCTGATATTCGTCCCCATGATCGGGGTGGGGCTTCTGTCGATCCTCCTCTTCTAGGTGAGATAAAATGGGCGCCCTGCATCCCGTTGAAGGGCGCAGCATCGGCTTTTGTTTCTTTCGGGCCTTCAGTTGCCAACGCTCTTCCGGAGACCCGCCGATCGGATCGGTCCCGGTCTGTCGGCCAACCTTGGCTTTGCGCGCTCAGAGCTCCGCAGAGCCTGAACTTTTGAAGTAGCTTCCGAGGATGCAGATCCCGTCCTCAGGGCCGAACTGATCGAAGAGGTCGCAAGGGGTCCCCCTGTAGCAGGGGAGGTCGTGGATGGCGCAGATGGCGACCTCCCCGGCAAAGGCGAGGTGGGGGCACCTCTCGCCGGCGGGCTTTCTGATCATCGACTCCGGGTCGCCGGGGTCGAGGGTTCCGTCGGGGCGTATCGACCGGGTTTTTATCACCAATATGTCCAGATTTATGCAGCAGAGGCCGCACCTTGAGCAGATCACGATCTGGCCCTCCCTCTCCGAGCCGATCTTTCGTCACCTCCCCCCATCCCAGGAGGAGATGAGGGCCCCCGAGACCTCATATCGCGGAGGAGACCCCGCCCGGCGGCACCTACAAAGCCGCGATAGTCCCCTGGGGTGCGCTCTGGAACGGTCAGGCGAGCTTGCTCTTGACCTTCTCGTAGAACCCCCCCTCCCGAGCCTTGACGAACCTGGCGGGCGTCTCGGCCCGGCTGATGGTGATGTGGTCCTTTTTGGAGATGGTGGCGACGTTGTGGCCGTCGATGACGACTAGGGCCTCCTTCTCTGGGAGATCGAGGTCGACTTTTATCACCGACTCGGCGGGGAGGACCCAGGGGCGGGCCGAGAGCTTGAAGGGGGCGAGGGGGACGAGGACGACGGCGTCGACCCTCGGGTCGACGATCGGCCCCCCGGCGGACATGGCGTAGGCGGTGGAGCCGGTGGAGGTGGCGAAGAGGAGGCCGTCGGCCCGGAGGCTCTCCAGGAGGGAGTCGTCGACGATGATCTCAAACTCCAGCATCTTGGCTGGGCTCGCCGAGAGGAGGGCGATCTCGTTCGTCGCCGGAGGGAGGGGGACGCCGTTGAGGCAGGTCGAAAGGCGGCTCCTCTCCATCACCTCGAAGCCGAAGAGGACCCGCTCCAGGGTCCGGATGGCGTCCTTCGGCTCGACGTCGACGAGGAAGCCGAGGGTCCCCATGTTGATCCCCAGGATCGGCCTCGGGTCCTCCATCCTCCGGATCGTCCTGAGGATCGTCCCGTCCCCCCCTACGGAGACGATGAAGTCGACGTCCATATCCTCGATCCGGGTCTCGGCGAGGCCGAGCTTCTTCGCCGTCTCCGGCTCGACGGAGATCCCGGCCCTAGACTGGAACCTCTCGACGAGGTTTCGGACCATGTTGATCGACTCGGGGTCCCCCCGGGAGACGAAGCCTATCCTAACCTCTGCCACCCCCTAAAAGGTCCAAAATCTCCCGGTGGAATAGGCCGTTTGAGGCGAGGAACTCGGACTTCTGCCACATGTCGCCGTTGAAGCAGATCTGGTCCCCCTGGCCGTCGGTGACGGTCCCGCCGGCTTCCTGGGCGATGAGGCTCCCGGCGGCGACGTCGACGAGGCGGAGGCCTCCCCGGAGGTCGACGAAGGCGTCGAGCCGGCCAGCGGCGACGAGGCAGAGCTCTGCGGAGGTCGAGCCCAGGGTCCGGATCCGCCGGACGACGTCGCCGAGGGGGACGATCCGTCCGGTGTTGGGCCGGAGGGTATAGGCGGAGACGCAGAAATCCCGGAGGGTCGGAGTCGTCGAGACGCCGAGGCGGATCCTCCTCCCGGCGGCCTCAGACCAGGCTCCACGCCCCCTCTCGGCAAAGTATCGGACGGCGTGGGCGAGGTCGGAGACGTAGCCGAAGCTGGTGGTGGGGCCGCTGATGTAGATCGAGATCGAGTAGAAGGGGATGCCGGCGATGGCGTTGAAGGTCCCGTCGAGGGGGTCGAGGTGGAGGAAGTAGGTCGGGTTCTTTCCGATCTCCTTTCTCCCTTCCTCCTCTGAGAGGATGGCGAAGTCGATCCCCGACCCCTCCAGGACGGCGAAGACCGCGTCCTCGGCTCTCTGGTCGATGCTCTTGGTGGGGGTGCCGTCAGCCCCCATGTGGATCACCCGGCCGCTGGCGGGGTCGCCGATCATCTCTTCTATCGACAAATAGACGGCTTCTGCTGCCATGTTGCAGATCTCAAGAAGCCTCCTCCCCTCGGAGGAGAGGTCCATCTCCACCTGTTCTTCCATCGTGGAGTACCAGGACGAGATCTCTTATAAAAGTCGCCCTTCAACCGACGGTTGGGACTTATTATAGACGTTAAATTTAAACATGATATACTGCTACACGCTATCACATATCAGATGAAAGGCGCCGCCCTGCAGGGAGAATCCGGCGGATTTGCGCCACATATGTACAAAAATGGTCAATAATGCGAATCATTTCGCGGAGGTAGTTTGATTGTTTGGATTGCCCTTTGAGACTCTGTTCTTGGTCATCGCCGCGCCGGTGCTGATCTCCCTGGTGCTCCTCTACTGGGCGCTGAGGTGGTGAAGGAGTTGAATTTTAACTTCGAGATGGTGGCGATCGTCGCCGTCTACTTCCTGGGTCTGATGGTCGTGGGGGCCTGGGCCTCCAAGAAGGTGAGAACTTCAGAGGACTACATCCTGGCGGGGCGAAACCTCGGCTTCTGGGTATTCACGATCCTGATCGTCGCCAGCATCTGCAGCGGGATGACGATCCTCGGGACTAGCGGCCTCGGGTACGTGACGGGCTGGCCGACGATATGGGAGCAGGTCTTCGTCCCCCTCAGCGCAGCCGTCTGCATCCTCCTCTTCGGAACGAAGCTCCACGCCGTAGGGCGGGACCGGAGGTACCTGACGGTCCAGGACTACTTCTCGGATCGGTTCTACAGCAAGAACGGGATCCGCGGATTGTCGGCGGTGACGGGTATTCTCGTATCCTTAATCTACATGGTGGGGCAGTTCGTCGCCATCAGCATGGTCCTCAGCTGGCTCTTCGGGATATCCTACCACGCCGCCCTGATCCTCTCGGCCCTGATCGTCACCGCCTACGTCATCATGGGGGGGCTTTACGCCGTCGCCTGGTCGAGCCTGATCCAGGGGTTGATGCTGATCGTCGGCGTTCTGCTCGTAGCCCCGGCGGTGATCCGATCGGCGGGGGGGCTCTCCTCCATCAACGCCGTCCTCGCGGGGATCGACCCGAACTTCGTCCAGCCCTGGTATCCGAGCTGGTACCCTGAGCTGGCGGGGCCCTACGCCGGGTACGCCTTCGCTACGCCCATCTTCCTCGTCTCCTTCTTCTTCCTCCTCGCCTTCGGCCTAGCCAGCGCCCCCCACGTCATAAACAACGTCTTCGCCGCCCGGGACGAGAAGTACTTCAAGTGGGCGCCCCTCGCCGCCTTCGCCGTCTACGTCGTCATCATGTACCTGATCAAGATCACGGGGTATGCAGGGAGGTCGATGGCCGCCGAGGGGATGATCAGCCTTCCGACGAACGTCTCAAACCCCTCCGATTACGCCTTCATCCTGGGGGCGGAGTACGCCTTCCCCAGCATCATCAGCGTCTTCATAGGGGTGATAGTCCTCGCCGCCGTCATGTCGACGACGGACCGGCTGATGCTCACCATCGGGACGTACTTCGGATGGGACATCTACAAGAGGTTCCTCCGCCCCGACGCCCGGGACTCGACGGTCACCCTCGTCAGCCGGTTGGCGGTGGCCGCCTCCGCGGTCCTCACCCTCCTCCTCGCCTGGAGCAACCCCCCCGCCCTCCTGGCGTGGCTGATATGGATGGGGATCGGCCTGATGCTCGCCTGCTACGTGGCGCCGCTCCTGGCCGGCCTTTACTGGAGGCGGGCTACAAGGGAGGGGGCGATCTTCTCGATGGTTCTGGGCCTGGTGGGCGCCGGGGTGGCGGGGTACTGGTACCAGTTCGTTCACATCCTCCCGGTCCACTTCAGCCTCTACGGCTTCGCCCTCTCGATCCTGGCGATCGTCGTCGTCAGCCTTGCGACTGCGAAGCCCCCTGAGGAGATCCTCGACCACACCCGGACCGGCCTCTTCATCCGGAGGAGGTGACGGCGCGGAGCGGAAGCGATAGGATCTAATATGAATAAGGACAAGGCATGGCCCGGCGGGCCCGTGGTCTAGGTGGTTATGACATCGCCCTTACACGGCGGGGATCACGCGTTCGAATCGCGTCGGGCCCATCAGTCCCTCGTTCACCTTCTCTTTTTATTCCGTCATATTTTTCCTTCCGGCTTTCTTTATCCGTTCCTTTAGCCCCTCTCTGCCCCGAGATCATCATCGACCCTGAGCCCCTCCTTGCCTCAACCCTCCAGGACCCCTCCCCTCCGGGATGCGAACTTTTCGGCATTCGAAACCCTTCGCCCGGAGCTTCCGGCGGCATGATCGCCTCCCATCATCGCCGCCTCCTCTCTCTCGACAGATTTATCGGCGATGGCCGCTGACGGAGATCTGATCCCGATGGCGAGGCGACCCTTCAAGAACCGGAACCTCTTCTCGAACCACTACCTAGAAAACCAGGTCAGGGCCTCCCCCGAATTGGCCCGATCCGACCACGAGGCCGCCTTCGCCGAGCTGAAGAGGATCTACGAGCGGGAGGCGGCCTTCGTCGCCGGCCTCTCCGAGGCGCAGCTCGAAGAGCGGCTGATCCGGCGGGTCTTCGCCGTCATCCTCCCCGAGTACGAGGTCCAGGGGGCGACGAGGTCCCGGGAGTTTCCCGACTACGCCTTCTTCCCCCACCGGGAGGCCCGGGACCGGGCCCAGGCGAATAAGGGCTCAGAGTCTTTCTTTTTGGAGGCCTTCGCCATCGGCGAGGTGAAGAGGTGGGATGCGGAGCTAGACCGGTTTGGGAGGGATCGGCAGGACAAGAGGCGTAACCCCTCTTTTCAGATCTGGCTCTACCTCACCGAGACGGAGCCTGGCTGGGGGATCCTCTCGAACGGCGCGAAGTGGCGGCTCTACCGGCAGAATCGGCCCCTGGACGTCTACTACGAGGTGGATCTTCCGGCGATGCTGGCTGAAGGCGACGTCGAGGCCTTCCGGTACTTTTACTACTTCTTCCGGCAGGAGGCCTTCCTCCCCGACGAGCGGGGAGAGGTCTTCCTGGAGGAGGTCCTCCGGGGGTCGGCCAACTATGCAAGAGAGATCGGGGAGAACCTGAAGGAGAACGTCTACCGGGCGATGAAGGTCCTGGCGGAGGGGTTCATCGCCTGGCCGGAGAACCGCCTCGATCCGGCCGATCCTGAGACGAGGGCGCGGGTTCAGAGGAGCACCATGATCCTTCTATACCGCTTTTTATTCCTGCTATACGCCGAGGGGAAGGAGCTTTTAGACCTCAAAGACGAACGATACGCCGCCTCTTACAGCTTCGACCGGATCAAAAAAGAGGTGGCCCTCCGGCGGGACGGCCCGGCGGCCCAGGGCTTTCTCCGGATCAAGAGGTCGCTATGGTCCGACCTCTCCGACCTATTCCGGCTGATCGACCTCGGGAGCGAGAGGCTTGGGATCGGGGAGCTGATCGACGTTCCCGCCTACAACGGCGGCCTCTTCGACCCCGCGAGGCATCCGGACCTCGCAGGGTGGACGATCGGCGACTCCTATCTGGCCGAGGCGATCGACCTCCTCTCTCGGTCGGAGGCGGGTTCGGGGGCCGGCGGCAGAGGGATGGGAGGGGGCAGGAAGAAGGGCGAGGACGGAGAGGGTGGCGGCGACGCTGGCGCCAACGGCGGGAAGGGTTTCGTCGACTACTCGACCCTGGAGATAAGGCACCTCGGCTCGATCTACGAGGGGCTTCTCGAGTACAGCCTCGCCGTCGCTGACGAAGACCTGGTCGTCTCGGGGGGCAAGGATCGGCGGTGGGTCAGCCTCGCCGAGTACAACCAGGGCAAGAAGAAGGAGAGATCCTTCCAGGAGTTTTCGGAGTTCGACCGGGCGCGGGCCGGGGAGCTGTACCTGACGACCGACCGGGGCGAGAGGAAGGCGACGGGCTCCTACTATACGCCGGACTACATCGTCGACTACATCGTCGAGAAGACGGTGGGGCCGGTCGTAGATGGAAGGTGGAAGGAGGCGCTCCTCAAGGAGCAGAGCCTCATCGAGGCGACCTTGTCCATCAAGGTCCTGGACCCCGCCATGGGCTCGGGCCACTTCCTCGTAGGGGCGGTGGAGTACCTGGCGGGAAAGCTCCTCCAGGCGACGGAGAGGGATATCGACTGGGGTTGGGTCGAGGACAGAGGGCAGTTCACCCCCGAGTGGGCGAAGAGGGAGGTGGTGGCGCGGTGCATCTACGGCGTCGACTTGAACGAGCTGGCCGTCGAGCTCGCGAAGGTCTCTTTATGGCTAGTCACCATCGCCAAGGAAAAGCCCCTTTCCTTCCTCGACCACCGCCTCAAGCAGGGAAACAGCCTCGTCGGCGCCCGCCTCTCGGATTTGATGAACTATCCGGGCTCGGCCGGCACGGATAAGGACCAGACGACGCTCCCCTCCTTCGTCTCGCCCCGGTTCCTCTCCCACCTCATCGGCAAGATCAGGGAATTGGAGGAGATCGGGGACGACTCCCTCTCCGAGATCAAGGAGAAGGAGAGGGTCTTTCAGGAGTTTCGAAGCCTACCCGAGTACACCAAGGCGAAAGCCATCGCCAACGTCCATACCGCCGTCTACTTCGGAAATGAGGTGGAGGCGAGGGCGACGCCCTCGGGGGCCAAGGACCCCGACCAGGTCTACCACGACCTATTCTGGGCGGTCGGCGGCGACGAGGCCGAGTGGCGCCGCAAGACCTCCCCCCGGTGGTTCGGTGAGGCGCAGAGGATCGCCGGGGAGAGGAGCTTCTTTCACTGGGAGCTGGAGTTTCCCGAGGTCTTCTTTGCGGGCGGCGCCGTCAAGGAGAGCCCCGGCTGGGACGCGGTGGTGGGAAATCCGCCGTACGTCCGGCAGGAGGGGCTGGGGGAGTTCAAGGGGTACTTTGCTGAGAGGTACAGGGCGTATCACGGGGTCGCCGACCTCTACGTCTACTTCGTCGAGCTGGGTACAAGCCTCCTCCAGAAAGACGGCTTCTTCTCCTACATCCTCGCAAACAAGTGGATGAGGGCGAACTATGGCGAGCCCCTCCGACGGTGGATGAAAGAGCGGTGCATCGACGAGATCGTCGACTTCGGGGACCTGCCGGTCTTCCCGGAGGCGACGACCTACCCCTGCATCCTCCGGCTCTGCGGCGGCCCGGCGAGGCCGAGCTTCCGGGCTGCGGAAGTCCAATCCCTCGATTTCGGCAGCCTGAAGGGCTACGTCGAGGAGCGCGCCTACTCCGTCAGCCTTGCGGGGCTTGACGACTCCGGGTGGTCACTGGTCGACGAATCGGTCCAGCGGCTTTTGGAGAAGCTCCGCCGGGCGGGGGCGCCCCTGGGCGAGTACGTCGGGGGTAAAATATACCGCGGGATTCTCACGGGGCTAAACGAGGCCTTCGTCGTCGACGCTGAGACCCGGGCCCGGCTGATCCGGGAAGATCCGAAGAGTGCCGAGCTGATCAAGCCCTTCCTAGCCGGGCGTGACATCAAGAGGTATGAGCCGCCTGAGAGCGATCGTTACTTGATTCTGGTTCCGAACGGCTGGACCCGCGCTCAATCGTCGGGCGCTGAAGATCCCTGGGGGTGGTTCGAGGCAAAGTACCCGGCAGTTGCTGCTCATCTGGCGCAGTTCTCTGATGCGGCTCAAAAAAGGTATGATAAGGGCGAATACTGGTGGGAGCTGCGGGCTTGTGATTATTACGATCAATTTGAAAAGCCAAAAATATTCTGGCCCGAAATAGCTGGAAGTGCAAGGTTCACCTTCGATTCAAATGGACTATACGCAAACAACAAAGCTTACATTATTCCAGAGGCTACATACTATCTTCTAGCGCTCCTTAATTCATCTTTGATCCGGCTTTTCATTCACAATTCATGCACAGATCTCCAAGGAAACAGCTTTAATTTTTCAGCAATTTTCGTTGATAAAACACCCATCCGCCGCATCTCCTTCTCCACCCCCGAGGCCGACCGCAGGCGCCTCTCGGAGGAGCTCTCGGGCCTCTGCGCCGCCAGACATTTTGATAAAGTTCTTGATGTAGTCGACGGCTGCCTCCCGATGGACGCCTCGGGCGAGTTCGTCGCCAAGGCTGAGAAATCCGACGTCGTCTGCGATCTTTTGGCGCACCTCGCCGAGGAGATGATCCGGATGAACAGGAAGAAGCAGGAGGAGATCCGGGGTTTCCTCTCGTGGCTTTCGGATTACACCGGCGCCAGGGTCGACGACCTCTCGAACAAGACGAAAGTTCAGGCCTACTACGAGATCGAGTTCTCCGAGCTTCTTGGCGTCCTCAAGAAGAACAAGCGGAAGCTCGGGGTCGATCCGAACCGCCGGGCGTTCGGAGAGGACCTGCGGCGGGAGCACTCGGCGTCGATGGAGAAGCTCGGGCCGCTCTTGCTGCGGATCGGGGAGGTCGACCGGCTGATCGATGCGATCGTTTACCGGCTATACGGCCTCACCGCCGAGGAGGTCGCCATCGTCGAGGGGAGCCTCTCGTGATATTTTTCTTCCCTGGTGGCGGTGGGGGCGTCTTCAGGCCCCGCCGGGCCAAGCGCCGCCTGGCGCCGCGGCGCCGGGCGGGACGGACGACGGGATCGAGAGATGCGGAGGAGAAGGGCGCGTGGGCGGGGGCGGCGTAGGTGGGAGGTCGTCAAAGCTGCTTCTCCTGGAAGCTTGAGGGCGGTCGGCTTCAGGAAGTATAAATATAATCAGATACATAGGACCTCAGCGATGAAGATTGAGGAGACCTTGAAGGCCCGGCGGGAGGAGATCCTCGCCATAGCCGAGAAATACGGGGTCCGAAATGTCCGGATATTCGGCTCCGTCGCCCGGGGCGAGGCCGATGACCGAAGCGACCTCGACCTCCTGGTGGAGCCAATGCCCGGCTTCACCCTCATAAAAAGCTCGGCGATGTCCCGCGAGCTGGAGGAGCTCCTGGGCCGCCAGGTCGACGTGGTGAGTGAGAGGGGCCTAAGGGAGCGGATTCGTGATCGGGTTATCAAGGAGGCCGTCCCCCTTTGAGGTCAGACCGGGAGCTTCTCCTCGACATCCTCGAAGCTATCGAAAAGATCGAGAGATACGCATCGAAGGGTAAAGACGCCATATTCGAGGACGAGCTCGTCCAGACCTGGATAGTCCATCACTTCCAGATAATAGGTGAGGCCGCAAACCATATTTCAGATTCCCTGCAAAAAGAACATCCCGATATCCCCTGGCCCGACATCGTAGCTATGCGAAACGTTCTCGTCCACCACTATTTTGGGATCGATCTGGAGCAGGTTTGGGACACTACAAATATCGATCTTCCGGTTCTGAAGGCCAATGTTGAGATGATCCTCAAAGATCTCAACCCTGGGGAGGATCGACCGGGGTTTGTTAGTTAGGTCCTTAAACATCGAAGATAAACTGCTCTCTTTGAAAACCAGCTCTTTTTTGTCCGCCCCCGAGGACGACCGCCGCCGCCTGGGGGAGGAGCTCTCGGCTTCTATCGCCGCCGGACAGTTCGACAAAGTGTTGGAAATAGTTGACAGCTGCCTGCCGAAAGACGATGTGGGCGAGGCAATCGCCGAGGGCGAGAGGTCCGACGTCGTCCACGACCTGCTCGCCCATTTAGCCGAGGAGATGATCCGGATGAACCGGGAGAAGCAGGAGGAGATCCGGGGGTTCCTCGCGTGGCTTGAGGATTTCACCGGCGCCGGGGTCGACGACCTCTCGAACAAGACGAAGGTCCAGGCCTACTACGAGATCGAGTTTCCCGAGCTTCTCGCGGTCCTCAAGAAGAAAAAGCGGAAGCTCGCCTGCGACCCAAGCCGCCGGGCCTTTGGCGAGGACCTGCGGCGGGAATACTCGGCGACGGTGGAGAAGCTCGCGCCGCTCATAGCGCGGATCGGCACCGTCGACCGGCTCATCGATGCGATCGTCTACCGGCTCTACGGGCTCACCGCCGAGGAGGTCGCCATCGTCGAGGGGAGCCTCTCTTGAACTCTTTCTGTCCTGGGGCCGGTGGCGGAGGGGGGCGTCTTCAGGCCCCGCCGGGCCAAGCGCCGCCCGGCGCCGCGGCGCCGGGCGGGACGGACGACGGGATCGAAAGATGGAAGAGGAGGAGGGCGCCGGAGCAGGGAGGGTCGGGGTCATGAGATGGGTGGGCGTCAGAGCTGCTTTGTACGGGATCGACGCGGGCTTTGGGCTTCAGGAAGTATAAATATAATCAGATACATAGGACCTCAGCGATGAAGATTGAGGAGACCTTGAAGGCCCGGCGGGAGGAGATCCTCGCCATAGCCGAGAAATACGGGGTCCGAAATGTCCGGATATTCGGCTCCGTAGCCCGGGGCGAGGCCGATGACCGAAGCGACCTCGAGGAGGCTCTTCCCCCCGAAGGCGATGGCATCTTGAAATAGGCCCCTGGACACAACAGAAAGAACTTACCCCTCGCCTTTCCAGGAACCCCGGCCTGAGGTCCTTTGACGCAACCTATTAGTACGTCTTCCCTTCAACCTTTGAATCGAGGACTGATTCCTCATGACGCGAACCATAAAGCACCTCTTCGGCCCCGTCCCCTCCCGGAGGCTCGGCCTCTCCCTCGGGGTCGACCTCCTGCCGTTCAAGACCTGCACCCTCGACTGCGTCTACTGCCAGCTGGGGCCGACGACCTGCCTCACCCTAGCCCGGGAGGAGCGCGTCTCCCCCGCTGAGGTCTTGGAGGAGATCCGGTCCCTATCCGAGGAGGGGTCGGATCGGGTTGGGGATGGAGATGGGGGGAGAGGGGCGGTGGAGTTCGACTACCTCACCCTCGCCGGCTCCGGGGAGCCCCTCCTCCACCGGGGCCTCGAAGAGATCATCCGGGGGGCGAAGGAGGCGGTCGATAAACCCGTCGCCCTTCTGACGAACGGGACCCTCTTCTTCCAAGACGACGTTAGGCGGGAGGTTCTGGAGGCGGACCTGATCATCCCCTCCCTCGACGCCGCGACCCAGCCGACCTTCGAGAGGATAAACCGCCCCCACCCCGACCTATCGATCGACGAGATCGTCGAGGGGCTCGTCCGACTCCGGGAGGAGTTCGAGGGAGAGATCTGGCTGGAGGTGATGCTCGTCAAGGGGATCAACGACGGCGAAGCCGCCTTAATAGCCGAGGCGGCCGAGAGGATCGGCCCCGACAAGGTCCAGCTCAACACCGTGGTGAGGCCTCCAGCGGAGCCTGTCCAGCCCCTCTCCCCCGACGAGATGGATGGGATGCTGGAGGTCTTCTCCGGCGCCGAGGTGATCGCTGAATGGGGCAGAGACCTCTCAAAGATGACGGTGGATCTGATCCGTGACCTCCTCACCCGGAGGCCCTGCACCCTCGCGGAGCTCTCCTCCCTCTCGGGCCTCCACCAAAACGAGATATTGAAGTACCTGGAGGTTCTGGAGGCAGAGGATAAGATCATGAGGCTGCGGCACAAAGACCGCCTCTACTTCCAGGCAAAGGATGGGTGAGGTGAGATGGGATCCGCCTCCGCCGTACCGATGACGGCTCGACGGGCAACGGAGATTTCGATCCTGATTTCGATGGCTATGATAACAGAGCGACGATATATAGACAGATGAAGATCTTATGGACCGATGAAGATCTCGAAAAGAATCCCTAAAAATTTAACATAATTTCACGATGGTGTTACTATGGAAGAATGCGATGCTAACTGCGAATCCTGTAAATCGAGAGGGACCTGCCCAGACCCGAGGAAGGAGATGGACGTAGAGCTCCGGGCCGTCTCGTTCAGGATGGAACGGGTGAAGCACAAGATCATGATCGCGAGCGGCAAGGGCGGGGTCGGGAAGAGCACCGTCGCCGTCAACCTCGCCCGCGCCCTCCAGGCCCGGGGCTTCCGGGTCGGGGTCCTGGACGCTGACATCACCGGCCCCAGCACAGCCAAGCTCTTGGGCGTAGAGAAGGCGAGGCTTCAGGCCGGGCCTGGGGGGATCGAGCCCGTCGACTCGAAGGGGCTGAAGGTGATCTCCATGGCCTTCGCCTTGTCGGGACCCGACTCTGCCGTTGTCTGGCGGGGTCCGATGAAGATGGCGGCGATAAAGCAGTTTCTATCCGACGTCAACTGGGGCGACCTCGACTTCCTCATCATCGACCTTCCCCCGGGGACGAGCGACGAGCCCCTCAGCGTCGTCCAGCTCCTGCCGGACCTCACCGGCGCCGTCATCGTCACCACCCCCCAGGAGGTCGCCCTCCTCGACTCCAGGAAGGCGGTGAACATGGCGAAGTCGATGAAGGTCCCCATCCTCGGGATCGTCGAGAACATGAGCGGCCTCCGATGCCCCCACTGCGGCGAGCTGATCGAGATCTTCAAGACCGGCGGAGGAGAGAGGGCGGCGGAGGAGCTCTCTGTCCCCTTCCTGGGGGCGATACCCCTGGACCCGGAGGTAGCCCCCCTCGGGGACGAGGGGATAGCCTTCGTCGAGAAGGGGACCGCCGCTATGGAGAGCTTCGAGAAGGTCGTCGACGGGATCCTCGACCAGATCGGCGAGGAGAATAGGGCGGTCTGATCAAAATCGGCGATCTCCGCGGGAGGGCGTAAAAGGAGCAGGATGGCCTCGGGCCCATGGCCGTCATGAGGCAGAAGGAGTCAAAAACGACCGCATACGGCGGGCCTATAAATGGTCATCCGGGGGATGGGCAGGGCCCCTTCAGGGCCAGAGCCCGAAGGAGTAGTTCATCACGAGAACTGCTGCCCCCACCCCGGAGCTGAAGGCGATCACCGTCTTCGGGTTCAGCTTGATCGCCGTATCGTCCGCCTCGAAGTACCTCATGAGACCGGCAGAGGACATCAGTCCGCTGCCATCAGACTTCTTCTTTGCCATGAGATCCCCCTATTTCAGCGACCCCTTCAAGTAAGTTTCGGCTACCTCGCCCATCCGTCCCTCTCCCCGTAGGGGTAGAAGTCGGTGGTGTTCACCCCGACGGCCCTCGGCTTGTCGAGGCAGGGGCTGCCACCGCAGGGGTGGTCGGACCAGTGGTTTCCGCCCTTGAGGGCTCCCCAGTCCCAGAGGTTATTACCGTCATCCTCCGCCTGGACGACGTTCTCGATCAGGTTGTTCCGGTAGACGATGCAGCCCGACGACCCGTTTATGGAGATTCCGACGCCGTTTCCTATTATGGAGTTTTCGGCGATCTCCGTCTCGTTGGAGATGAGGAGCCTTATCCCTGCATCCCGGTTTGCCTCAGCGGCGTTGGAGAGGACCCTATTATTATCAGACTTCCGGAGGAGAAGCCCCTCCCTCCCGTTCCTGGAGAGGTTGTTTTCTACGATGGCGTTGCCGCCAGACTCCACCAGCATCATCCCTCCGTACCTGTTCTCGGAGGCCTCGTTGCCCCGGAACTCGTTACCGTCGGAACTCCTGATCAGCATCCCATAGGCTTTGAAGACGACGTTCTCCAGGATCCTGCATCCCCGGGACGCGTATGTGAAGAGGGCATCGTTGGTGACGGTGCACCCCTCGACGGTGCAGTTTTCGCAGGATGCGAGGGTGATGTGGCTGAACTCCCGCCCCGTCACCACCTCGCCAGATCGGCCGTAGAGGTAGAGGATCGGGACGCCATCGATGGTGTTCGATTCAGGGATCGAGTTGTTGAAGCTCTCGGCCGCCGACCCGTCGACGGTCAGCCCCAGCTGGACCCCAGCAAGGTGGTTCCCATCGAAGATGTTCTCCGGAGATTCGGAGATCACGATCCCCGAGTTGGCATTTTCGATATGGTTGTTCTTGAGGACGTTGGCCTCAGACCCCGCCGAGATCATCATAACGACGTCCAGCCCCGATAGGCGGTTTTCTGCGACGACGTTCTCCATAGAGGTGAAGAGGACGATCCCGTTCGTCGAGTTCGAGATGGCGTTCTTCTCGATCAGGTTCTTTGCTGCGGAGTTGAGGGCGATGGCGGTGGTGGCGTTCTCGAAGGTGGATTCCCGGATCGAGTTGGAGGCGGCTTCGACGAGGATGCCGTAGGTGCAGCTTGTGATCCTGCTCCCGGAGATCCCGTTATCCGTGCTTCCGGAGACGAGGTAGACCCCTCGGGAGGACCCCTCTGCCTCGCACCCTGAGATGGAGTTTCTAGCCGCGGAGTTGAGGAGGATTCCCGCCCCCGGGACCTCCTTTGATCCCCTACAGTCCTTGGCGACGTTCCCCGTCACGGTGTTCTCGGAGGATGAGAGGAGGACGATGCCGCAGTACCCCCCCTCCTCCCGGTTATTCTGGATGACGTTTCCCGAGGTGCCGTTCAGGAAGATCCCGTGGACGTTCCCCACCAGGACGTTGTTTTTGATCTCGTTTCCCCGGGACTCGACGTAGATCCCGGGGCCCGCAAAGTCCGATATGGTTAATCCCTCGATCTTGCAGCCGTCCGCCAGGACCTCGATTCCGATATCGTTTCCGTCACCGACGAGGCCGACGACCCCCTCTTCCCCCCGGGGGGGCATCAAGACGATGCTCTTGTTCATGACAATGTGCTCCCGGTAGATTCCGGGCTTAACGTAAATCGTATCTCCATCTTTGGCTACGTCTACCGCCTCGCCTATGGTGTGATACTGGGCAAAGCCGTCGTCGTCGACGATGTACATCTTGGCATCGGCTCCGAGAAAGAGCCCCGAAGAGAGGGCGATCAAGATCGCGAAGGTCAATCTCACCATACGTCCACCAGAGCCCTGATCCCTCCAATACGTAATACGTCTTTCCATCAGCGTGGTTAGAGATCGCCGTCCAAAAATCTTATCTACGGTCCAAATCATAGGATCGGCGTTGGTGATCGGGTTGACAAAAGTGGCATCCCACAAGCACTGCATCGTCTGCGGCAAGACCGTCGATGAGACGGAGACCTTCTGTGACCAGGTCTGCGAGTCGAAGTACAGATCCGCCCAGAGACGCCAGACCCTCTTCTTCCTGGTCTTCGTAGGTCTTCTGATCCTGATGCTCATAGTCCCCGTCATCCTGAAGGCTCCCCAGGTTTGATACAGGGTTGATAGGATATGGGATCGAAGACGGCGTTGCTGATGGTGATCTTTCTCCTCACCCCCGCGGCCTTCGCCGATCGGGGGAGGGAGTACATTCAGGTCCAGGAGGTGACGATGTCCCTCGAGGATGGCGACGCCGTATTCGAGATAAAGTTCGGCCTCGACCCCTTCGCCAGGCTCTACGTCCTAGCCCTGGGAACCAAGCACCTGGAGCCGGAGCTCTTGGACCTCTTCTCGGACTTCGGCAACCTCTCGGTGCGGAAGGCCGCCCCTCATCGGGCGGTCCTCGTCTCGAAAGGGGCAGGCGATCTGAAGAGCGGCTACTACCTCTACGATGCGAGACGGCTGGGCCAAGAGGTGCCAAAGCTGACCGTCGTCTACCCCGAGAAGCTCACCCGGACCTTCTACGAGGTCTCCTCCACGCCTAGCGTCTTCTCCGAGGCTTGAAGGTCAGGGACCGGCTGGGGGGCGACCTCTCCTATCTCTTTGTCAGAGCAGCGAGGGCCCGCCATCGGGTCTATGAAAAGAGAAAATCTGATATCGAAAGACGATAGAACTCCCACCAGCATGAACTTTGAACCCGTTATCTTCACCCCCATAGGCGTCGTCCACTGCGACTTCGGCGAGCCGGCGGACCCAAAGACGATGAGAAACTCCCTCTCTACCCTGGAGATCGACGAGAAGTACCGGGAAGCCCTCGCTGGAATCGAGAATTATCGACATCTCTTCGTCATATACTACATCCACCGCGCCCTCGGCTACGACCTGATGGTCCACCCCATGGGGGATGAATCGATCCCCAAGAGGGGGCTCTTCGCCACCAGGACCCCGAGGAGGCCAAACCCCATCGGCCTCACGGTGGTGGAGGTCCTGAACGTCGAGGGGATGAAGATCACCGTCACCGGCCTCGACGCCCTCGACGGGAGCCCCATCCTCGACATCAAACCCTACGAAGAGCACTACGACTCCCCTCGGGGCGTCGAGGCGGAGAGGGACCCGGGCTACAGCCCAAAGGACGGTTGAGCCGCCAGCGCCAGCCCTCGTCCCGGAAAATATTAATATCGAGGCAGAGCAAATAAAGTTCTGAGGTGAAATATTGACATCCAAAACCCTTCTGGCCCTGGCGTTGCTGGCGACGTTCGTCGTGGGCTCAGCCTTTGGAGATGAAGCCATAGAGCCCTCCTACACCGTTAAGATATCGACCGGGGGAGCCCTGGGAGCCTTCCTCGTCGACGGAGAGGGGATGACCCTCTACAGCTTTGCCAACGACGCTCCTGGCGGCAACATCAGCGCCTGCATCGATGATTGTGCCGAGCGGTGGCTCCCCTTCTTTGCGCCGGAGATCGAGGTTCCGGCGGAGCTGAAAGCGACCGACTTCAACGGTTTCGTCAGAGACGACGGCACCATCCAGACCACCTACAAGGGATGGCCTCTATACCTCTACTTCGAGGACCAGGTCCCTGGCGACGTCCTGGGCCACGGCCTCGGCGGCGTCTGGTCTGTGGTCGCCCCTTGAGGCCTCCTCCAGAGGGGGCTTCCGGGTCTCTTTTTTCTCCAGCGGCTCGGAACCTTTAAACGTTGGACGACACTATAAGGGATCGGTGATAAAATTGAAGATCACAGCCGCGATGGCCCTGGCGATCGCGTCGGCGGCCATCTTCGCCATAGGGGCTGCAGCCCCCGTAAACACCATCAGCGTCGCCTCGGCGGAGGGCCTCGGCGACTACCTGGTGGACCAAGACGGCTACACCCTCTACTACTTCGCTGAGGACGTACCTGGCAGCGGAACGAGCAGCTGCGGCGAAACCTGCATCCACTACTGGCCTCCCTTTCATACCGGTCAGGTGGTGATACCCTTAAATCTGAGCAACTTCGACTTCAGCACCATATATAGGGAGGATGGCTTGGCCCAGACCACCTACAAAGGATGGCCCCTGTACTACTACATAAACGACTATCGATCCGGCGATGTCAAAGGTCATGGGATGGAAGGCACCTGGTTTGTGGCGGGTCCCGACCAGATGCCCTGAGGGGGAGAACCTACCCCATCCATTTTTTGCATGGCCGACCCTCTCCTCTGGATGACTGTGGTACTTCGATGACGTAGGTCCATCATGACCAGGAGGGCGGGCCGAAATGAAGCGTTAGCAGGCCGGTACTGGGAGATCGACCTCCTCCGCGGCATCGCCGTATTGATGATGATCGGCTTTCACGCCCTCTACGACCTGGCCTTCTTCTCAGGGCCCGCCATAGTCGACGTCCGATCCGGGGCGATGCCCACGATCGCCGAGGCCACAGCCTCGATCTTCCTCCTCCTCGTCGGCCTCTCCCTGACGATCAGCTCCGCCAGATCCGGGTTCCGGGGATGGGATCGGCTCCTCTTCCGGGGGATCGGGATCTTCTCCTGGGGGATGGCCGTGACCCTTTCGACCTTCCTCGTCCTGGAGGAGGGGTTCGTCGTCTTCGGGATCCTCCACCTCATCGGCATCTCCGTAATCCTATCCCTGCCGATCCTCCATCGTCCCCGCGCAGCTCTTCTCCTGGGAGCCGCCGTCATTCCCGCGGGCCTGATCCTCCGCGGTCAGGCCATCGCCACCCTTTGGCTTTTGCCCCTCGGTCTCGTTCCCGTCGGCTTTTACTCCGTCGACTACTTCCCCCTCCTCCCCTGGTTTGGGGTAGTCCTGGTGGGGATCTTCCTCGGAAGCCTCCTCTACCCCGGAGGCGAGAGGAGGCTCCCCCTCCCTGAGATCTCCCCCTCGTCTCCGGCGAGGTTGATCTGCCTTTTGGGGAGAAACTCCCTCCCGATCTATCTCCTCCATCAGCCGGTGCTGATCGTCACGATGGGACTTTTTGGGATCATCGATATCGGGAGGAGCCTGGCCCTCCCCCTGCCTTGAAGGGGGAGATCTCCCCGGGTGAAAGGAGAATCGTTGGCAGAAGGGGGGAGGAAATCTTCGGTGGGGGCTCCGATGGAACTTTCGCCCCCACCACCGGTCTTATATCGCTACTTGGAGAGCTTGGGGGTCAGGATCGCGAGATATATCGCCGCCAGGGCTACCACGACGTACACGATCCTCTCGAGGACCGGAACCCCACCCAAAAGGATGCTCACCAGGTTGTACCCGAAGGCGTAGAGGCCCCAGTTCAGGCCTCCGACTATCACCAACACTATGGCCAGAAGATCCAATGGAGCTAACTTAGCCAATCTTAACACCTCCGGATCAACAATTTATCCTCTTATTTTATAAACCTTTTGGATTTTTATACCTATGGAAAGATCCATCGACCCGTTTTAATCGGTCTTAAAAGCGAAAAGGCCAGAATATTTAGAGAATCGGAGAAGACGAATATCAATTAAACCAGTACGAATGACAAGAATATGATGAATAAATAGATGAAGATGAAGGTGGAAACGGAGGAGATGGAGATCGAAAGGGCCAAAAGGAAGAGAGGCAGAGATCCCCGAGGGGATGCCGATCGGCGAGGTCTGGACATGAGGCAGAGAGTTCTGGTGGAGAAGAACGCCTGATAGACTGATGCTTCCGGGGGTATCCCGCCAAATCGAGGACGGAGGAAAAGAAGGTCCTCTTCGACGTGGGGCATTCCGACCTCTCAATCGATAACGCCCGGAAGATGAATATCGACCTTCTGGACCTGGATTTCGTCGTCCACTCCAACAGCCACCTCGACCACACCTGGGGTCTCGCCTCCCTCGTCCGCCTCTTCACCGAGGCGAAGATCGAGGGGACCTACAGGAAGAGCCCCTCTCTGGTGGCCCATCCGGATCTTCTCCTCCCGAGGTGGGTCGAGGGCCTGGGGGAGACTGGCTCATTCCTCTTCCCGGCGGAGCTCTCCCGCCCCTTCGAGCTGACCCTGAGCCGGGAGCCGCTCTGGCTCCCAGAACGGCTCGTCTTCCTGGGGTAGATCCTCCGGGAAGACGACTTTGAGGCAGGCTCTCCTCTGGGGAGGATCTTGGCCAGCTCGGGGAGGAGGACGACCTTATGAGGGACGGCTCCGCCCTAGCCTATCGATCGACCGAAGGGCTCGTCATCGTCACCGGCTCTTCCCACTCCGGGATCTGCAACGTCATCGAACCGGCGATCAGCATCTTCGGCGAGAGGAGGTTCCAAAACGTAGTCGGAGGCTTCCATCTCATGGACCCGCCGGAGAGGCAGATGACGGAGACGAAGTGATACTTTGAGAGGGGCCGTCCCCGGAGGGTCCACCTCCGCCACCGTACCGACCTCGCCTCGAAGGTGCCCTGGCGGGGGTCGCCGAGATGAAGGCGGTGGGGGTGGGCCTTGATCTCAGGCTCGTTTGAGTTGATGGAGGGGGGCCGGAGGAGACGGGGGCTCTCCAACCCCTTCCGCCCCCGAAGGAGATAAAAGAGGTCAGAGGGACGGAAGGGAGCCGAAGCTCATACCTCCCTCGAACTCAAACTTCATCGGACTCTCGAACAGCTCTAAGCTCATCTCCTCCCCAAAGATGGGGGGGACTTTCCGGATCGAGTCGTTCTTCTCCTCCGCCGCCTCGGTAGCTGCCGCCAGAGCCGGCGTCGCCACCTCTGGAGCTGGCGTTTCGGCTGCCACCGGAACGGCGACCGGGACGAGGAAGGGGGTCTCAGGATCGCCCAGGAGGGTGATCTCGTAGTAACAGTACCTCATGTTCTCGTCTCCGCCCAAAACATCGCTGATGAAGGCCTCTTTGGAGAGCTGGTTTACGAGTCCGAGGCTTCTGTTGTCGTTTGTATACGACGAACCGAACATCTCCTCCCAGAAGGCCTTGTCGAACTTCTGGGATGGGCTGTCGTTGACGCTGTCGAGGTCGATCAGGCCGTACCTGGTGTTGCCGATGAAGGCGAAAGCCCCCGCCGTGGCGGTCACGAAGTGCTCGATGACGCAGTCGTGGGGGAGGTAAACCCCCTCAGGATCCCTGTTGTCGAAGGAGGCAGCATACCCCGCCTGGGAGTATCCGAAGAAGTACTTGCTGTTATTGAGGGCGTCGGCGTGGTTGTATCCCATCTTCATCACGTAGGCTACGATGTCGCAGAAGTTGGAGGTTCCAATGTGGTTTATGGCGTGGATCATGTCGGCGTTGATCATCTCCTCGAGGAGAGACCGGGGCCAGTCATTCTGATCGCAGTTGCAGTCGCCTCCGGGATAGTCCCGATCGTATAGGGTCCAGATGTTGAAGGCCGCCGGGAAGACGCCCTTTATCTGGTCTTTGTAATCTCCTCCCCAACCACCACAGGCGAGCTTCTCCGGGGCATGGTCCTCCATCTCGCTGACGTTCGTTCCCAGCAAGAGCATCGGCTCCATATATTCGCCGATGAGCCAGATGGCCGTCAGGTAGGGGTCATCGGGCCGGGTAGACTCGTAGGCTATGGTCTTTCGGACGAAGTTCGAGAGCTCCTCATAGTTGTCCACCGGAGCCCTCCCGACGTAAACGTCCGCGTGGAGGTTGACGCCGTCGGTCGGCTCGCCGTACAGCCCGTTGTCGTTCCCGTCGAAGTTCCCTTCAAGACAGGCGTAGTAGAGGTCTGAGACCAGGGTCGCTCCCTCGACGGGCGGGCAGCAGCAGCTTGGGTCGGGCTCGTAAGCCCAAGCCCAGAGCCCCCTCGCCGGGACTACGGCGTCCCAGGTCTCGCCGCCGATCCTCGCCCCATCACCGTCGCCTCCCAGGAGGACGAACCTTATGCCGTTGTTCTTATATGCGTCCTTGATGAAGTTTCTTATCATCTCCTGTTCGTCCCTGTGGTATGTGTACTTGTAGGCGGCGTAGATCTCCTCCACGGTGACGATCGCCACCTTCAGACCCCTCTCGCTCTTCCAGTCGGCCAGGGCCTGGAAGTTGTAGGGACGAGGAGCCTCCTTCATGAACTGGTTTGTGATGATGACGTAATCGTAGTCTCCGTCCAGGAGGAGGGATTTGCCCGTTGGAGCCAGGTCTGGGGCGTAGGTCGTCGCCTTCTCCGGATTGTCGACGATCGCCATCACCTCTTCTCGGTCCTCGGCGAGGCCTCTGAAGATACCCTGATCGAGGGTCTGGTCGGGGGCGGTCGTCACCTCGATGTCGAAGGCTCCATAGCTGTAAGCGTCACCCGTTGTCGGGATGTACCTGATGGGGTAGAGGTTTATGTAGAGGATATCGTAGCCGTGCTTCTTCTGAACCCCCAGGATCGAGTAGGGCTCCGCGGGGTAGGGGGAGTCGGACCCATAAACCTCCTCATTTCGAAGGGCCAGCTCCGGGGCATTCGTCCAGTTATCCTCCGGATGGCAGGTGGTGCAGTTTCTGGTGAAGCCGATGGGGACGGAGCTCTGGCCGGGCCTTATCGAGACCCTGCCCAGGTACTTCTCATTTCCCGGGATCACCTTCACCTCAGATACCTCTTCACCGTAGGGTATCAGTATCCTCGCGGTCCTGAAGGGCAGGAGGGGCTCTCCTGCCGCAATCCGGTTGTGGAGACCTCCAATCGTCAACGAGTCGTAGATCTCCATAGACCCGTCTGGGCTCGTCAGGATCTCGGCTCCCCTCTGGATGGCAGGCTCGTCGAGAAGGTACTGGATGGTGATCTTGCTCGTGCTGCCTGGATCGACCTGGGCCATGGCCGATGAAGAGATCGCCAAGCTCAAAGATAAGCTCAAAAGGCAGATCATACCTACTGAAACAATATTTTTCATACATCTCCCTCATATTTCAGGACCGAGGACACCGAATATCTATTCTGACCTTCCCCAGAATCAGCGTCTTCTGGGGGGTTCGTCTCCACCTCGACTCTCGTGAGAGCCGATCCCCTCCGGCGATCAAACGGTGACACGGTCCCCCTTCATTGCCTATAATGGTATATATTTCTTGAAAAACTATTTAACAATTTCCCACGATCATGCAGGGGCTCGCCGGCGGGGTTTTGGGGAGGGCGACGGACTCACGAGGGGCGGAGGAGGGGGAGACTCCGGCTGAAATGGAGCGTTGTGGTCAGACCTCAAAGGGTGTGGCATGGATGGGCAGGGCGAAGACTGTCGATCCTGCTGAGGTCCGAAGGGGGTCTCGGCCCTCACCCCTCCTTCCTCCTCCTCCTGTAGAGGGACGCACCCCCTGCGGCAATGACGATCAGGACGACGGCGATAGGCATGGCGTAAGACCTTTTAGCGGGGTCGACGTTCACCGGTATCTTCATGCTGTCGGATATGATCGTCCCGCCCCTGAGGTCCGTGTACTTTATCTCGCTGTTGATGCTGTAGGGCTTGACGGTGGCGTCGGAGTCGACGTCGATCTTGAACTTGACCGCCCGCACCTCGCCCGGTCCGAGGGTGCCGATATACGCCTGATCATCGGTGGACGAGAAGGGCTTGAAGACGGAGAGCCTGGCGATGGCATCGTCGGCCGTCTCCTCGCCGGTGTTCTTGTAGGTCACCTCGATGATCCCTCCCTTCTCCCCTGCGCGAAGCTCGGCGTCGGCCTCAGTGATCTCGAAGTAAGCCTCCTTTTTGACGGTCACGGGTATGGTGACGGTCCCGTTCGCCCTCTGGTACCAGTAAGACGACTGGAACCCCCGGAGGCCTATCTCGGGGTCGAGCTCGTCGGCGTCCACCTCAGCGTTGTACTGGTAGTCGTAGGTGAGCTGGAGGTAAAGGGGATACTCGCCCGCCGGGGCCCGGCTGGATATCTTGATGGTGAACTTCATCGGATCCCTCGACTTTTCTCCGGCCCGGAGGGCCTCGATCACCTGGTCGCCCGATTTGACCTCTATGAGGCCAGTATCGGACCTCAGGGTTCCCGTTATTCCCAAAGCAGTAGTCCTCTCCCGCTCGTAGTCCAGCTCCCGATCTGCCAGAGCCTGCTCCATCTTCGTCTCGGCTTTCTTGTCGGCCTTAAACCCCATGATCCTGCCGTGGTTGGTGAGGTCGACGTAGAGGGTGACGGTCTCGCCCCGATCAAACTCGTTCGTCCCCGCGAGGCTTGCGTCGAGCTGGGGCGACCCGGAGGTCGTCCAGTAGTTTTCCAGGGATACCGATGGTATGTAGTTTTCAGAGGCCCCGGTCGGGCCGATCCAGGCCAGGGCGATGATGATCAACGTCGCTTTCAAATTGACGATCTTGCTCAATCCTTCAACCTCCTGAAGGTCATAATCAGCATACTAGCGGCTCTGGCCATCACTTCAGCCCTGTTTCTCCTCCAGTAATCGAGCCTGATCAGAAGCACCGGGAAGACCGTGAAGGTGGCGAAGAGGGCGAAGATGACAGAGAGCACCGTTATCGTCCCGAAGCTGCTGGTCATGGGGAAGGGGGAGGCTATGAGGGCGGCGAATCCGAAGACGGTGGTGAGCCCCGAGGCGACGATGGCGGCTCCGATGCTTCCCGTCGCCGTGAAGAGCGCCTCCATGACATTCTCGGTCTTGGCCTTCTCCTCGTAGAACCGCTCCATCGTCAGGATGGCGTACTCCGACCCCACCCCCAGGATCAGGGCCCCCAGGGTGGCGGTCATGGGGTTGTACTTCATCCCGGAGACGTACATCACACCGCCCATCCAGCCGATGACGATGAACATCGGAAGGACCGGCAGGACCGCCTTCACCAGGTCTCGGTAAATCACCAATAGGATGAAGAATATCAGGACGAGGCCGAGGAGGGTCATCCTTATCCTGCCGGTGGTGAGGGCTCCGATGACGGTGTTCATCACCGCCATCTCTCCGGTCTGGATGACGGAGACCCCGGGCGGCGGCTCAAACCAGATCAGGTCCTTCTCCACCTCTCCCTGGAGCCGCTCGATCCCCACCTGGCCGAGGCTATCAAAGGCCTGGCCTATGTCCAGGATGATCTGGGCGGTGTCCTGGCCGTTGATGTACTGGTACTTCGCCTCTTCTGGGACGCCTTCGAGAACGGCCACCACCCCGGCCTGGTCCTGGGGTATGATGCCGCCGTTGTAGGCCTTGACGATGGTGGCGAGGCTCGTCGCCCCGTAGACCTTATCCCTCGATTCGACGACGTAGTCGCCGAATTCGTCCATCCACGTCAAGGTCTCTGGGTCGGTCACGTCCCCCTGGACTATGATGTTCAGCTGGTCAGTCCCGCCGAATATATTTTCAAGATGGCGGAACTGGATGAGGGGCGGGAGATCCTGAGGTATGAACTCGTTCATGTCCGTCTCTATGGGAACCTTGGTGTCGGCGTAAAGGCCCGCGACGGAGAGGACTGCCGAAGCCGCCAGCACGACCCTCCATCTGTGAATTACAAAGGCCGCCGCCTTCACGACCACGGGGCCTATCGGGGACTTCCTCTCCCTCTTATCCCCACAACTCCGGCTGGCTCTGCTGTTTCGCCCCCGCTCCATCTGGTAAAGGATTGTAACCCCCACGAAGAGGGCGGAGATGTAGCACATGATGATGCCGATCAGGCAGAGGAGGCCGAAGTCCCTGATCATGGGGACCGACGACGAGAAGAGGGAGAAGAACCCGGCCCCCGTTATGATCAGGGCGATCAGGACGGCGGGGGCGGTGTGGGTCACCGTATCGATCGCCGCCGATGCGATCGATCCGCCCCGCTGGAACTCCTCCTCGATCCTGTTATGGAACTGGATGGCGTAATCGATGCCTAGGCCGATAAGAATCGGGAAGGCCGCCATCGATACCATCGTCAGGGGGACCTGGAGAAACCCCATCATACCGAAGGTCCATATTATCCCGAGGAAGACAATCGGCAGAGGCAGAAGGGGAAGGTGGACGTGTCTGAAGACGAGGAGGAGGGCCACCACCATCAGAAGGCCGGAGATCACGAGGAGCGTCCCCATGGAGGTGTTCATCTCCCGCTCGATCTCGTCCCCGAGGGCGACCTCGCCCGTCACTATCGTATCGGCCCCCGAGGGAAACTCTGCCATCTCCACCGCAGAGCGGGCTTCGGGGAGGATGGCATCTATGCTCTCCTGGGTGATGGAAGTCGGAAGGTCGATGGATATCATGGTATGTCCCCGGTCGGGTAGGAGGGCGTCGATTATGGTGGGATTGATCTCTTCAAGCCCCTCCAGGATCTCGTCGATCCTCGCCTGGGAGTCGGGGACTCTCCGGACGCCCGTCTCCTGGGCCTCGGCTTCCATCACCATCTCGGCTATGCTGACCGTTCCCAGGACGTTCTCCACCGTCTCCATCTGCCGGGTCAATCGGTCCATCGCCTTCAGGGACTCGGGGGAGGTGACGGAGTCCCCCTCCACCAGAACCACGATCGATTGGGTCCCGAAACGATCGTTGAAGAGATGGTCGAACTCCACATAGAGCCTGGAGTTCTCGTCGACGAAGGTCTCCGTCTCCGTCTCCATGGTGATCGTCTGGGCGAAGTGGATCGAAGCTGCGGTGAAGAGCAACGCTGCCGTCAGGATGACGATCGGATTCCCCTCGATCCATCTGCCCAGCTTTTCTCCCCTGCTCGTGGTATTCACCTTCAGCGGCTCGTAGGATATTTTAGAATGTTCTGAAACTTCGAGGTTTTCGGATGATACGAAATGTACTTAAAGGTTGTGGTAGACTTTCAATTGATGATGAGAGAAGATGCCGCTCCCGTGGAAGCTGCGAAACGGTGCGTGGTGGACGCCAGCATTCAGATGGCGAATCTGTTGGGGCACAGCGACGCCGCCGGGGCTCTCATAGGATCGCTGTTCGTTGCGGATGGCCCCCTCTCGATGGACGAGTTGGTGGAGATGACCGGGTACAGCAAGTCCACCGTCAGCATCAACATGACCTTTTTGGAGAACCAGGGGATTGTTCGGAGGATGAGACGGCCGGGGGACAAGAGGAACTACTACGTCATAATGAAGAACATAGACGAGACGTTCAAGACCGAGAATGAGAAGATCAGACAGATGATGCAGATCCAAATTGCCGCCATCGGTGAGGCGGAGAGGATTTTGGAGGGTGCTGAAAGAAGCGATGAAGCAGAGTGGCTCCGCAACCACTTCAGCTCGATGAGGGTGGAGTGTGTCAAGGCTCGGAAGCTGATAGACCTGGTCGCCCCCTTCACCATCGACGAGCTGATTGAGATTCTGGAGCGGGAGGTCGCGATCCGAGAGGCGGGCGAGCGGTGATGGGGGCGGAGGATAGAAACGAAGAGCGGATGGATATCGGAGATGTGGTTCATAACGCGGCTGGAACCTTCGTTTTTTGGATCGACTCCTTATGAACGGAGATAAAAGGCTCTTCGGCGTCCTCTTCATATCGGTATTTTCCGCCATGCTGGGCCTTGGGATTGTGGTGCCCCTCCTCCCCATATACGCCGAAGAGCTGGGAGCTTCAGGGATCTGGATAGGCCTGATCTTCTCGGGGTTCGCCGCCGCTCGAGCGTTCTTCATGCCGATCGTCGGGAGGCTCTCCGACGAATCGGGGAGGAAGAGGTTCATCGTATTCGGGCTATTGGGCTATGCCCTCCTCTCCATCGGCTACGTCACCGCCGGGAGCGTCTACACCCTCACCGCCGTCCGGTTCCTCCACGGGATAGCCTCGGCGATGGTCGTCCCCATCGCCATGGCCTACATCGGCGACCTCTCTGGGAGGGGGGAGGAGGGGGCTCTGATGGCCAAGTTCCAGGTCTCCTTCTTCCTCGGCCTTGGGTCCGGCCCCCTCCTGGGCGGCGTACTGAACGACGCCTTCGGGTTTTCGTCGGCGTTCTACGCCATGGCCGCCCTCTCGACCCTGGCGTTCCTGGTGATCGTCTTATTCCTACCGGAGGCGAAAAGGCCGTCATCCAGGAGCGGGGATCGGGTCTCTCTAAGATGGGCCTTTCGCCAGCCTGGGGTCCCGGCGGTGATGGCCTTCACAGCCCTCAACTCCGCGGCTCGCGGACTGTTGCTGGTCTTCATGCCCCTCTACGCCCCCCGGATATCCATCGCCCCCGGAGAGGTGGGAGTGATCCTCACCGTCTCCATCTTCTTGATGGCGTTCTCTCAGGTGCCCATGGGGAGGATGGCTGACAGGGGACACGCCCTATCGATGATAATGGCGGGTTCGGTCGTCTCTGCCGCAAGCCTCGCCCTCATCCCCGCCACCACCACCTTCTGGGAGCTCTTCATCGCGGCCGCAGCCAACGGCCTCGGAAGCGCTCTGATTTTGCCGGCCCTTTTGGCCGTCACGGTGAAGCTGGGAAGGGGGATGGGGATGGGGACCTCCATGGGGGCTTACAACACCGCCATGAGCCTCGGGATGATCACGGCTCCCCTCCTCGGCGGCCTGGTGATGGACCTATCTTCGATGGAGTTGGTCTTCGTCTTGGGGGGGGCCGCAGGCGTCGGAGCTTCCGGAGTCGTATATCAGTTGACCCGGAGATCCCTGGAGGCGGTGGAAGCCGGCGGATCTGGCTGAAAAAATAATATGATATCCAGGGGGTTATGGTCCAGAAGTTCAGACCCTCAGGCCGGGTCCTCCCTCCTGGGCATGGTGAACCTGAAGATGCTCCCCTTGCCGGGGGATGACTCCGCCCAGATCCTCCCGCCGCAGGTCTCGACGATCTTCTTGACGGTGGCAAGGCCTATCCCCGACCCCTCGCCAGACCTTTCGAGCCTGGTGAAGGGATCGAAGATCCTATCGGCGTACTTCATATCGAACCCAAGGCCGTTGTCCCTCACCCAGAACTCGTACTCGTCGCCCCGGTCAAGGCATCCCACCTCGATCTCGATCCTATCCTTGGAATATTTGAGGCTGTTCTCCAGGAGGTTTGAAAAGACCTGCTTTGCCCTGCTCTTCTCGCAGCTGATCGTGGGGAACTCCCCCGCCAGGGTGAGGTTCGCGGGCTTCTCTTTAGCCGTCGATTTTACGTCCTCGTAGGCCTCGACGACGAGCTTCTTCAGGTCCACCATCTCCGGCGGCGACCTTATCCTCCCTATCCGGGAGTAGTCCAGAAGGTCCAGGATCAGCCGGTCCATATTCTCCGCGATCGTTCCGATCCGTTCGATGTACCTCCTCCCGACCTCGTCGAGGCCGTCGCCGTAATCCTCCTGGAGGGCGAGGGCGAACCCCCGGATCCCCCGGAGAGGGGCCCGGAGATCGTGGGAGATGGTGTAGGCGAAGCTCTCCAGCTCTCGGTTGAGGGTCTCGAGCCTCTGCTGGTAATCGATCGTCTCCGATATGTCCCTAACCACGACGATGGTGGCCATCGGCTTTCCATCTCTGCTGTCGACGGGGGCGAAGCTGATGGAGGCGGGGAAGGTCGAGCCATCCTTCCTGACGCAGGTCACCCGCCTACGGCCGCCGTTCCCCTCTCCGCCGGGGGCTGCCTCCTCTCCGAAGTCCAGGATGAAGTCCTGGTGGAGCCGGCCCCGGGCCTCCTCCAGCCTGAACCCGAACATATCGAGGAGGGCTGGGTTTGCGAAGAGGAGGTGGTTGCTCTTTCCGAAGATGGCGATCCCGTCGTTGGAGGACTCGATGGCGTCCATAAAGAGGAGCATCTGCTCTTCCAGCCACCGATCGTATGAGATGTCGTGGCCGAAGGCTATCACCCTCTCGATCTCGCCGGTTCTGCTCCTGATGACGCCCCACCCCCACTGGATCGCCATAGGATCTCCCGTCCTGGTGACGACGGCAGCCTCCGTCTGCTCGGGGGCCTTTCCCTCGAAGATCGAGGATACGGCGATCTCAAAGCCCATCCTGTCGTCCCCGGCGATGAACCGGTCGAAGAAGTTCTCGTCGAACGCCTCCTTTGCGGATCTCCCCGTCACCTTCTCAGCCCCCCGGTTGAAGAGCGTGATCCTACCCCGGGGGTCGAGGCCGACGATCAGGAGGTCCGCGCCCTCGATGATCCCCCGGGAGAACTCCCGCTCGGAGCGGATCTCCTCCTCCATCTTGGCGTACTCGGTGGTGTCTTGGGCGGTGATCACGATACCGATCCCTTCACCCTCGCCGTCCTCGAGCATTATGCCGCTCCAGGAGATCACCTTCTCCTCCCCCGACTTCGCCATCATCCTCGTCCGATGCCCCTCCGCCGTCAACCCCATCTCGATCTCATCCAGGGTCTTGAGGAACTCCGACCTCTCTTCGCCGTCGGGGAAGAGGAGGGTCCAGACCTCTTCGTCCCCCATCACCTCCTGGGCGGAGTACCCGGAGGCCATCTCAGCGGCCCGGTTCCAGAGAAAGATCCTCCGATCGCGGTCGATGACGAATATCATGGGGCTTCCGATCTCGACCAGCTTTTCGCTCAGGTCAGCCAGCTGTTTTATGTTCTCCTCCACCCGCTTCCGCTCGGTTATGTCGACGATCGTCCCCCGGAGGCCGATGGGCCTTCCGTCGCGGATGATCGGCCTGGAGTAGACGATGAGGTGGAAGGTCGTCCCCTCCTTCCGCAGGCCGGTGTACTCGTAGGTGAAGACCCTATCATCGTTCAAACTTCGCTGGAAGTTCTTCATCATCTCCTCTCGGTCTTCGTAGGCGAAGACCTGGAAGATGTTGACGCCTACCTCCAGATCCTGCCGGTCGTATCCATAGAGCTCGAAGGCGGTCTGGTTCGCGAAGGTGACTTTGCCTGCAAGATCGCATTCGAAGATCGGCTGGGGGAGGGTGTCGGCCATCTCCCGGAACCTCCTCTCGCTCTCGGCGAGTTCTATCTCCATCTTCTTCCGATCGGTTATGTCGAGGGCGATCCCCTCCACGTGGGTCACGGCACCGTCTTCATCCCGGATTATCCAGACGTTGCTGGCGACCCATCGGACTTCGCCAGACAGGGTGAGGACCCTGAACTCCTGATAGAAGCCGTAGGATCCATCCTCTATCTGCCGTTTCAGTTCGGAGACTACCAGCTCCAGATCCTCAGGATGGACCAAGTTCCTATCAAACGAAACAGCTCCGGAATAAAAGTCCTCGGGGGTGTACCCCAACTGGCTCACGTTTTCGGATACGAACTCGACGGGCCCACCCAACGGAATGGACTGGACGAAGGCGATGGCAGGGCTGCGGTTGACGATCCTCTCCAGCTCTTTCTGCTTCTCTGAGGCCTCCAGGATCGCCTGGTCCATCTTCTTCTGCCAGGTGACGTCCTGCATCACCCCCGCCATCTTGATCGGCCTGCCTGCCTCGTCCCTCCCTACGACGAGCCCCCGGTCATGGACCCAGGTCTCGGCGGGGGCGGAGGTAGTCCTGTAGTCGAGATCGAAGAGGTTGGTCCTACCCGCCGAGATCTCCCGGAGGGCTGCCTCGACGGCGGGGAGGTCATCGGGATGGATCGAACTCTTCCAGGCCTGAAGGTCGCTCTCATCGGCGGAGGAACTCCCGATCATCTCGGCGTACCGGCGGTTGCCGACGACCTCACCTGTCGAGAGATCCCGGTTCCAGATGGCGAGATCCGCCCCATCGACGGCGAGCTTCAGCCGCTCTTCGCTCTCATGGAGGGCTTCTTCCGCCTTCTTCTGCTCCGTCGCGTCGACCAGGATCCCGTGGATCCCCCGGAGCCACCCTCCCTCGATCGGCCTCCCGTAGGTTCTGACATGCCGGACTCTGCCATCTTTGCCGATGAACCTCAGCTCTGAGACCCGAGAGCTCCCGCCGAGGGCGCTCTTGAGCCTCGCCTCCAGGAGCTTTGAGTCCTCAGGATGGAGAAATCGAAAGACATTCTCGCCCTGGATCTCATCGGCCGAGTAGCCGAGGATCCTCTCGACGGCGGGGCTGATGTACGCTATCTTGCCGGAGGTCTCTACGACATAGATCACCCCGTCGACGTTCTCCACCAGGCAGCGGTATCTCTCCATCGACCTTCGGAGCGCTCTGTTCGATGAGACGAGCTCCTCGCCCTTTCTCCTCGCCTCCTCTGCCGATCGGTGAAGGTCTTCGAGGGTGGCCGAGAGCTCCTCAAGCCCCAAGGCCAGCTCTTCCTTGGAGGAGTTTTCCCCTTGAAGGAGGGCTCTAACCTGCCTTTGAGCCCTCTCCACCTCTTCTTTTAGTAAATCGTCCGTCAAATCTTCTCCAGCTCCGCCTCAGCTTTGAAGTTCTCTCCGTCGATCGCAGACGGTGGCTTCCGCCTCCGTCAGCCGAAATCCTGCGGATCTAGGATCTCAATGCGAGGCCTGCCTCTTCATCGCCGGTCTTCGGCTCTTGCTCAGATCTCTAACCATGTTAGAAGAGGATGGATATAACTATTTAGCATCAGATCCAGCTCTCGTCCCCTCATATCTGGATCCATCGGGACCGTTGGGGCCGGCGGCTGAGCCGGGATCGGGGAAAGGTTAAAGGAGATAAAGCCGAGATGGTCGGTCATGGAGCCTCTTTCAGAGCTGGTGAGAGACCTCAGAAGCGAGGACTACTTCGAGCGGCAGAGCGCCGCCTGGAGGCTGGTGGAGGCAGGGAGCGAGGCTGTAGGGCCCCTCACGACGGTGTTGGCTGGCGATGCCAACACCCAGGCGAGGTTCAAGGCCGCCTGGGCTCTGGGGAAGATCGGAGACGAGAGGGCCGTCGACCCACTAGTTCGGGCCCTCAGAGAGGACGAGGACCCATCGGTGAGGGAGTGGGCGGCCTCGGCCCTGGAGGCGATCGGGGACCCACGGGCCGTCCCCTTCCTCGCCCGGTCCCTGGCGACGGACCCGTCTCGGGAGGTGAGGCTCCGCTCCTCCCTCGCCCTCGGAGCCTTCGGGGCCATCTCTGCCTTCGAGGATCTCCTCCGGGAGGGCGACCTGGAGGCGAAGAGGATGGCGGTGGTCGGGCTCGGCCGGCTTCGGTCCGCGGGATCGATGGAGCTGGTGGCCTCCCACTCCGGGGACGCCGACCCGGAGCTCCGGAGGAGGACCGCCTGGGCCCTGGGGGAGATGGGGTCCGGCGGCGCTCTTCATCTCCTCCTTCCAGCTCTAAAAGACGACGCCCCCGCCGTCAGGATGGAGGCGGCAAAGGCGCTGACGAAGATCGGTGGGGCCGAGGCCTGCCGGATGGCTCTCTCCCTCCTGGAGGACGCCGACCCCCGGGTGAGGCTCGCCGCCGTCACCGCCCTCGGAGAGATCCGCATCGTCGACGCCCTCGACCTGCTGGTGGAGGTTCTCTTCAGCGAGGACGAAGAAGAGATCCGGGCCTGGGCCGCCTGGTCCCTGGGCGAGATCGGCGACGTGCGGGCTATCGGGCCTCTCCAAGAGGCGTGCGTCCAGTGTCCACCAAAGGTCAGGGAGAAGGCCCTCGACTCCCTCGAGGAGGTCTTCGGGATGGGGAGGGACCACCAGAGGGCCGGCGGGGGAGGCGACCCCTGAGATGGGGTGAACTCCCCTCCCTACCCCCTCCTCTGTTGATCATCCCCAGCCCACCGTCACCTATTTTTCTTTCGGGATCTTTTGAAGGCCGATGAAAATCGAGTCTCTAGCGGCCGAGCTTCGCGGGTTTGTGGGGATAACCCGGAAGAAGGCCATCGGCGATCTCGTCGGCCACTTTCCTGTGGAATCGGACCTGATCATAGCCTCCTTCGGGGAGGACGCGGCGGTCATCGACGACGGCGACGAAGTGATGCTCCTTGCCGCCGACGGGATCTGGTCGAGGCTTCTGGAGGCCGACGCCGAGTGGGCCGGCTACTGTGCCGTCCTGGTGAACGTCCACGACATCGCGGCGATGGGGGGGTGGCCCGTCGCCATGGTGGACGTCCTCTCCGCCGGATCGACCGACCTCGCCGAGGCGGTCCTCTCCGGGATGAGGAAGGGGATCGAGAAGTTCAAGGTCCCGATCGTGGGGGGACACTTCCATCCGGAAACCCCCTACAGCTCCCTGGACGTGGCGATCCTCGGCAAGGCGAAGAAGGGGGCGGTGATCCTCAGCTCCGGGGCGGAGCCCGGCGATTCCGTTGTCGTCGGGGTAGACCTGGACGGGAGGGTCCACCCGAGCTTCGCCATCAACTGGGACAGCACCAGCTTCAAGTCGGGGGAGATCCTCCTCCGCCAGCTCGGGTCGATGCGGGAGATCGCGGAGAGGGATCTCGTGACGGCGGGAAAGGACATCAGCAACCCAGGGATGCTGGGAACCCTGGGGATGCTCCTGGAGTCGAGCCGGACGGGGGCGGTCGTCGACCTCGACAAAATCCCCAAGCCGGAGGGGATGGAGATGCTCTCCTGGCAGAAGATGTATCCGGGGATGGGTTTCGTCGTGACAGCCCCGCCCGCGAAGGCCGAAGAGGTCGTCCGGATCTTCCGGGTCCGGGGGCTCAACTCTGCCGTCATCGGCAGGGTGACCGGGGAGCGGCGCCTTGTCATAGAGTCCAGTTCGGAGAAGGCCGTCCTCTTCGACTTCGTGGCCGAGACGATCACGGGGATCAGGTGATCTTGTGGATGGTGAGTTCGTCGACCGGCTGGAGCGGGCCGCCCGGGGCCGCCGCGCCAGGATCGGAGTGGGCGTCTCCGGCGGCGGACCCGAGCTCCTCGCGGGGCTGGCGGAGGCGTCCGATCTCGCCGAGATCGTCCTGGTGGGAGACCCCGGCCCGGGGGCGGAGGTCGAGGTGGATCTGATCCGGGCCGACGATCCCGCCTCGAGGCTGGTGGAGCTCCTGGCCGGGGGGGAGGTCGACGGGGCCGTCCGGGGGAACCTCTCCGCCACCAGGGTGATGAGGAAGATATCGAAGACCTTCGAGGTGAGGGTGAGACGCCTCTCGCTCCTCGCCCTCCCCGACTGGTCCTTCTTCCTTGCCCCCGTGGGGATCGACGAGGGGGACTCCATCTCCGACCGGCTGAACCTGGCTGTTCAGGGAGCCAAATACCTCGAGTCGATGGGGGTCGAAGCCCAGGTCTCGATCCTCTCCGGAGGGAGGCTGGAGGACCTGGGGCGGAGCGACCGGGTCGATAGAACCCTCGCTGAGGGGGAATTGGTGGCGAGGCTCGCCCGGGACGCCGGGGTCCGGGCGGTCCACCGGGGGATCCTCATCGAGGAGTGCCGCGGCGACGACCTGATCGTCGCCCCCGACGGGATCTCAGGAAATCTCGTATTCAGGACCCTGATGCTCCTCTCGGGAGCGAGGGGCTTCGGCGCCCCCGTCCTCATGGATCCGGTCTTCGTCGACTCCAGCCGGGCTAGGAGGAGCTTTGTGGGGCCGGTCGCCCTCGCCGGCGCCCTGGTGGCGATGAAGGGGCGCTGAGGCCGGGTCGCCGAGATTGGAAGAGATGCGCCGGGTAAATATGCAGAAAAAAGGTCGGGGTGACCTCGTCACCCCATGAACTTTCGCGTCTTACCCTTACATGATGCCGAGGACCTTCAGGGGGTGGACCCCTGCGCTCTGGAGAGCCTGTAGCTCCTCTCTGCTCTCGAGGTGGAACTCCTTGATGGTGGTGACATAATTCTCAGGGGTGTCGGCTGAGTCCATTCGCAGCAGGGCACCGTTCAGCTTGGTGGCCCATTCAGGCCAGGAGGCCGTCTCGTTCGTGCTGGAGCTAGAGCTGGAGCTATTTCCTCCCAGAACCAGGCCGTCGCCAGCGTTGGAGGATCCGTCCCATCGAATGAATATTCCGGATATACCGGCTCCGTACTTCTCCTTCAGACCGCTCGATTCAGAAGCGGTGAGGGACTTGACGAAGAGCCCGCTCTTTCCGGGGGTGCAGTCCCAGGCTATCTGGAAGTAGTCATCTTTGCACGAGTTGGGGCAGGCTATCACCTTGTAGCTCTGGTTGGCCGGGTCTTCGATGGGGAGCTCTTTCTCCACGTACTTAGCCAGCATGAAGCCGCTGATGAGCCCGGGGCAGATGTGGTCGTGCAATTGGGCTGCCTTCATGAGCACGAATGGGGTATTCTCGTGAGCCCAAACGTTGGCGAAGCGGATCATGCCGCTGAAGTTGCCCGGTTCCCAGGCGTCGACTTTGGCGAGGACCGTCTCAGCGTCGATCTTCTCCTTATCCTGGATCTCAAAGCCGGAGGCGTCACCGTTCACCTTCATGTAGACCGCCTCGCCGGTGTTCTTGTTGAAGAACCCAAACCAGAGGGGCTTCCAGGGTGGAGTCAGGATGTTGACCAGGTTCTCCTTTCCGGGGGTGCAGCCTGAGACCTCCATCACCGCATCCAGACACAGGTCGGTGGTCTGGCCATCGATCACCGGATATCCGGCGTTGGTGAGGGCCAGGACGTTCACATCTCCCTTCTCAAAACCCAGCTCCGTCATGGCGTAAGTTGTGGCGTCCGCGCCGAGCTGGTACATATCTGCCCCGTCCCCTATCGCCATCCCTGGCACCAGGGAGATCAGGAGCAGAACTGCCACTTCTAATTTATACATTTTCACTTTATCGCCTCATATTCGGTACCGTGCTGGTCTAGCGAAATCAGCCTTAGCTGAAATGGCAGACTAGGGCGCTGGTTTTGCACAGTTGTTGCCCTCAGAACAGCGCCCTCTTTGGGTGGAGGGCAAACGCTCTGGAGAGAGCCGCCATCTCAACGGAGATCATGGTGCGTTGATCGGCGTGCACTCTAGCAAGGAATATATTGTAATTAGTATTAACTCTGTTGATTTAATTCATACTAGTCTTTTGGACCCCGATCATCGGCATGATGGGGAGGCCAGGATACTATCCTGGCGGGAAAAAAGCCATGCACTGCCAAAGATCTAGATGAAAAGTGGGGGGGATGATCAGATCCACCCCCGAATCCAATCTATCTCAGGTCTCTACACCCAGCACCTTCAGGGGGTTTACGCCCGCTCCCTGGAGGGCTACCAGCTCGTCGTTGTTCGCGAGGCTGAACTCCTTGATCGTCGAGACGAACTCTTCGGGGGCGTCGGCGGCGTCCATCAGGACAATGTCCTCCTTTACCCGATAGGCCCAGCTCGGCCAGGTGTCGATGTTGCTCATGTTCCCGGCCTTGTCAAAGTCGAACCCGAGGACCAGGCCGTCACCGGTGCTGGAAGATCCGTCCCAGCGGATGAATATTCCGGCGACCCTCGTCCCGTACTTCTCGGTCAGGGCGGTCGTCTCAACGTCGGTGAGTTTCTTGACGAAGAGGCCGCTCTTGCCGGGGGTGCAGTCCCAGGCCACCTGGAAGTAGTCGTCCTTGCACCAGTTGGGACAGGCTATCACCTTGTAGCTCTGGTTGGCGGGGTCCTCGATGGGAAGCGTCTTCTCCACATACTTCGCGAGCAAGAAGCCGCTGGAGACACCGGGGCAGATGTGGTCGTGGAGCTGGACCGCCTTCATGAAGACGTAAGGCGTATTCTCGTGGGCCCAGACGTTGGCGATGGGCATCATGTGGCTGAAGTTGCCCGGCTCCCAGCCCTCGACGTTGGCGAGGATCGTCTCGGCGTCGATCTTCTCCTTATCCTGGATCTCGAAGCCGGAGGCGTCGGCGTTCGCCTTCATGTAGACCGCCTCCCCCGTATTGCTGTTATAGAAGCCGAACCAGAGGGGCTTCCAGGGGGCGGAGAGGATGTTGATCAGGTTCTCTTTTCCTGGACTAGAGCCGGTCGCCTCCATCACAGCGTCGAGGCACAGATCGGTCGTCTGCCCATCGATCACCGGGTATCCGGCGTTGGTGAGGGCCAGGACGTTCACATCTCCCTTCTCAAAACCCAGCTCTGCCATGGCGTACTCTGCGGCGTCTGCGCCGAGCTGGTACATATCCACCCCTTCGGCCATGGCCATCCCCGGGACCAGGGCCAGAAGGAGGAGGGTCGTCGCTATAACTCGATCCATCTTCATATCATCACCTTATTCCTATGCCTTTTTATCTGCGAATACATGATACGCAAGGCGCTAAGAGTAAGACTGAATTATTTATAACGATTTTGGTTGAAATTCATATTAAACAATATTTTGTTTAAATAGACTCATATTTTTTGCAAGTCTGCAGCGGCTAAAATGGCAGAAGAGGGGCGCTGGTTCCGAGCAGGCACTGCCCTCGGAGACAGCGCCCCTACTGGATGGAGGGCATTGGCCTATGGAGGGATGCCGTGTCTGAGGAGGTCATGGCATGGTGTCTGTCTTGCACCCCATCGGCATCAATATCGTAATTAGTAATAAATCTTTCGGTTAAATTCATACTAGATCTTTGATGCAGCTTCTGATAGTAATAATAAACCGCTAACACATTGATTATCTGCGAGCATAGGAATTCGAATCCATTAGATATCCAGCAGCCATGAGGGAGTTGTATCGCCACATTCCGACTGCTGTGGCTATGGGTGCATATTTCTCTCGAATACTTTGATGGCCGCAACAACCGCCAGAGCTGCCGCACACCAGACGTAGATGATCTCCGCGATGGGAAGACCGCCTTCTCTCAGCCCCTCGATGGCGGGGGTGAGAGGGATGACTTCGATCATCAGCCTGAACGAGGGCGGATACATCTCGACGGGAACGAAGACGCCGCACAAGTATGTTAAAGGCATGGTGATGAAGATGCCCACCGTGGTCAGGGTGTGGGGATCGAGGACCGAGACTCCCACCACGATCCCTGCGGAGGTGAAGAAGAGGGCGAGGCCGATGGTGAATAGCATGAGGGCAGAAAGGGAGATGGCGAAGCCGGGGAGGAGCAGCCAGACGGGCAGAAGGAAGCAGAGGACCGCGAAGAAGGCGACGACGATGCCGGTCAGAAGATATCCGGCCACCGCCTCGCGAGGCTTTATGGGGGCGGTCATGGTGAGGAGCTCGAGGTAGCCCTCATGGTTCTTGGACATCCAGATCTCAGAGCTGAAGTGCTGGTAGCAGACCTGAACCACGCTCATCATCAGTATCCCCGGCAACATGAAGCTGAGGTAGGATTCGCGGCCTGGCAGGTTTACGAAGGAGCCGAGGCCGACGCCTATCACCAGGACGAAGAAGACGGGCTGGATGAGGTTTCTCAGGGCGAAGTAGAAGATGTTCTTCCGGTAGTCGCGGATCTCCCTCTCGAAGGTGACGAGGGAGGCCAGAATGGGGCGGGGGATCATTCCCGAAGCCCCCTGCCGGTGAGCTGCAAGAAGACGTCCTCCAGGCTCGCCTCCGTCAGGTTCAGCTCGTCGATCCCCGCCAGGCGGGAGGCGGCCACCACGATCTCGTCCAGGGCCTCCTTCTCTCGCAGATGAACAGTGATGCAGCCGTTGGAGCCGTTGGGGCTGCTGAGGTCCAAAACGCCGGGAATCTCCTTCAGAGCCCGAAGATCGGCGGAGGAGAAGGGCCGGCGGGGCTTGAGGGTGAGGATGGAGTCGATGCCGAGCCCTCTTCGGAGCTTTGCGGGCGAACCCTCGGCGATGATCTTTCCGTGGTCGATGATGATCACCCTGTCGCAGAGCTTCTCCGCCTCCTCCATGTAGTGGGTCGTGAGGATCATCGTCTTTCCTCGCCTCTTCAGCTCGAAGATGTACTCCCAGAGGGCGTGCCTGGACTGGGGGTCCAGCCCCGTCGTCGGCTCGTCCAGGTAGAGGATGGGCGGGTCGGTGATCAGGGCCCGGGCCATGAGAAGGCGGCGCTGCATGCCGCCGGAGAGCTGGTGGCCGTTCTTTTTGGCATGGCTCTCCAGCTTCGCCCACTGTAATGTCTGCTGGGCCCGGAGCTTCGCATCCTTTCGGGAGAGGCCCCGCAGCCGGGCGTAGAAGTAGAGGTCCTCGGCTATGCCCAGGTGAGGATGAAGGCTAGCCTCCTGGGGCGAGATGTCGAACAGCCGTTTTACTTCGATGGGGTTTTTCAGCACATCGTAGCCGTCGACGGTGATCCTTCCGGAGGATGGGCGGACGAGGCCGGTGAGCATGCGGATGGTGGTGGTCTTGCCGGCGCCGTTGGGTCCCAGGAGGCCGAGGGTCTCGCCAGCGAGGACGTCGAAGGATATGCCATTGACTGCATCATGGTTCCCGAATGACTTGGCTAACCTTTCAACTTGTATCATCTCGCTAGTCATCTTAGTTGCACGCCCATGAGGATAAAAATAAAATGATGAGCGCTTAGCTTCGCGCTCAGCTTTCCTGCGGGTACGCCCAAATTCCTTGGTAGGGAGCGCCCAGCCACTTCTCAAAGTATTCTTCATGAATCTCATTGGGATCTATATCCTGGAGGTACTCTGGATATAACCACTTGGCAATATAATAGGCTGCGATGACACCCCTAGGAGCACCCTCGGAGCAGTAGCCATGAAGCAGATAGATCCGTCCATTATTGGCCGCATCTGTGTTCATGATGCCCGGTCGATTTCGGGTTAGCTCCAAATATTGGTTCAGGCTTTCAGTCGTATCGGAAGGATAGTAATCAAGGGCAGGGCCAGGTGCCCATTCACTCATAGTTGCGGCTATTATAACGGCATCTGGATCTTCAGTTAGGATCCATTCTGGATCTACATCTAAAAAGGACGATTCGAAACCGAGATCTTTTCCGATATTGATGCCTCCCGCCGAGGTTATTGCATGATGCAGACCTGAATTAGGCGCTGCTGCAAATAAGTTATGATGGTTGCTTTCTCCGTAGACTCTTAACCTATTTTCAGAAGGGATATTGTCAACGATCTCAGCGAGCTGACTCTTGTAATCACCATTCCAGCGAAGGAACTCTTCTGCTCGCTCTTCCTTCTCTAATACTTTCCCTAAACACCTAAGATCAGTCTCAAATGTTGTCCAATTCCGAGTAGATAATCTCAAGAAAGTAATCCCTGCGTGTTCCATAGCATCTTTTTGGTCAAATGCGGTGTTAACAATGTCTGGATTTAACTCAATGATCTTCTCATAGTCGATCGAATTCCAGGCACCAACAGTCGACTTCGAATCCATTCCAGGAATCCAACCAAAAACCTCCTGTTGTGTCGAGGTAACACCTACAACCTTGTCTAATGCGTCGAGGATGAATAGCATCTCAATAGACCATGATGGTGTAGATATTATTCCATTCACTGGCTTATATATCGTTACTGTATCTCCATACGAGTTAGTGACTGTGATGGGATATTTTTCATGTATATGCTTGATCTCCTCCAGCTCATCGGATGTTATCTTCCCCTCACTGTAGGATTGCTCCGCCAATTCCAGCTCTTCGTCGGAGACGATCATGTCGCCGTCAGCGTCTCCAGGGACCACGATACCTTGCGCGCTCGCTGTAGCAAAGATCAGCGAGAGGCAAACCAATGCCAATAAGGCCGTTCTCATTTACAATCCTCCTCTACAAATTCAGGCGGTCGCCTGGGGATATGCCCAAACTCCCTGATAGGGCACGCTCAGCCACTCTTCGAAGTACTCCCTATGGATGGCCTCCGGGTCGAGGTCCTCGAACTCTTCTGGATAGAACCATTTGACACAATAGCAGACGCCTATCAGACCACCGCCACGACAGCTGCAAGCGCTGCACTCTCCATCAAGAACATGAACCCGCCCGTTCTTCACGGCATCGATTTCCTTCCACCCGGCTCTGTTGGTGAGATCTTCTATGAACTGCTTCGCGTTCTCCGTGCTTACCATATCATATCGAGTGAGGTCAGTGGGAGCATAATCGAAAAATGCGGGGATAATTATCACTTCTGGGTTCTGAACCATCACCCATTCGGGGTCCACCTCAGCAGAATTGGGCATGTTTAGCACGTCAGCGATGTTATATCCGCCTGCCATTGTAATGACGTCGTGGGTACCAGATCCCGAGGTGGCAGTCGTCCATGGCATATCCGAGTACTCATTGTAAACACGGATTTTGGGATCTATCGTTTCAGTCCTCTCTCGAATCTGGGTTAGTTGGGAGTTTCTCCAGGCAAGGAACGCCTCTACATTCGTATCATCACCAATCAGCTTAGAAAGGGTGTTAAACTCCTCTTCAAATTTATTTATTTGACTGAATTTCAAAACTACGATCGTCGTACCTAAGGGCTTCAGCTTATCCTCAATGTCTTCGATATCTCTGTCACTGCCGATTATGTACAAATCGGGATTGTTCTCTAAGACTTTCTCGTAGTCAATTTCTCTATACTCGCCCACGGTGGGCTTGTCCTCTATTTCGGGAACAAACGAGTATACTCTCTGAGCGGTGTTGGTTATCGCTACAAGTCGATCTTTTGCGCCCAGGACGAAAAGGGGTTCGTAAGTCCAAGTACCTTGGGATATTATCCGCTTTGCAGGCTTGTATATCGTCACAGTTCTATTAGCTGAATCCACTATTGTTATGGGATATTTCTCGTATATGTGCCTGATCTCTTCCAGCTCATCGGATGTTATCTTCCCCTCACTGTAGGATTGCTCCGCCAATTCCAGCTCTTCGTCGGAGACGATCATGTCGCCGTCAGCGTCTCCGGGGACCACGATACCTTGCGCGCTCGCTGTAGCAAAGATCAGCGAGAAACACATCAAGGCCAATATGACCATTTTCATCTTCAATCCTCCAGCAAACATCATCTGTTAATACAAATCTGAAATCAAATTGTGTGCGGCCACCCCACCCTAAAGGGTGGGGTATGCCTCAAATCCAGCTGCTTTAGGCGCTCGCCAGCGGATAAGCCCAGATCCCCTGATAGGGCACGCCAAGCCATTCTTCGAAGTACTCCTTGTGTATGGATTCGATATCCTCCAGATCCAGATCCTCGAACTTCTCGGGATACAGCCACTTGCTGAGGTAATAGTCTCCGATGAAACCTCTGACTGTCTCTACACACTTACCATCGATCAGATAGATCTTGCTGTTTCTCGCTGCGTCGGTATCCTTCAAACCTATTCTGTTATATGCCTCACTTACAAATTGCTCGGCATTTTCATAGGAATCCTTTGTGTATCCAGTATAGTCACCAAAAGCTGAAAAGATGACAACCTCTGGATTCTCCTTAAAAACCCATTCTGGATCTACATATAAGACAGTTGAGCCTTCCGAAATCGAAAGGTTCCCTGCTATGTTCTCACCACCAGAAGTAATTATTAAGCTATGTAGACCGGAAGAGCCTGCAACACTAGTACACCATTGCGAATAAGTCCATTCACCGTAAACTCGAACTTTCCGGTCTATTCCCAAGACATTCTCCTTAATTTGATCCAAATGGCCATTTTTCCATGAAAGGAAATCTTCCGCCAGTTCATCCTCTTCTAATATCTTCGCTAGGGTTCTGAACTCTGTATCAAAGGTCTCTTGGTTATTAAAACTAAGAGCAACAACTGATATGCCTAGAGATTCTAGCTTCTCCACATCAACTCTCTTTACAATGAGCGCCGGACCTACGATTAACAATTGCGGATGAAGATCTGCCACCTTTTCATAATCCAGTTCTTTATACGTTCCGATAGCGGGCTTGTCTTCTATTCCATCAAACCATGGATACTCTGTGTCTTGTGCATCAGTTGTAACGCCTACTACCTTGTCTTGTGCTCCCAATAGCCAAACTGGCTCGTAGGACCATGTAACCATAGGAATTATCGAATCGACCGGCTTGTATATCGTCACAGTTCTATTAGCAGAATCCACTATTGTTATGGGATAGTGATCGTGTATGTGCCTGATCTCCTCAAGCTGCTCCGAGGTTATCTTCCCTTCATCAAATGATTTTTCAGCCTGCTCAAGCTCTTCGTCGGAGACGATCATGTCGCCGTCAGCATCTCCGGGGACCACGATACCTTGTGCGCTCGCTGTAGCAAAGATCAGCGAGAGGCAAACCAATACCAATAAGGCCGTTCTCATTTCCAATCCCTCCTGCACAGATTATTGGCGAATACTAATTCATGATAAAATCATCACAAGTATTAATAATTAGCTATATAATATTATCAATAAAAAATAAAAAACCGTCAGTATACTCAGGCCCGGATTTAGTACAGCTTCACCGGGCCTCTCCCCCATTCAGGAACGACTGCCTAAAACCTCCTTCCGAGCACTACGAGAACAGTAGACCAAAATCGAACAAGAATCATGAATCTAAGCGAGAGGAGGAGCACGATTGCGGTGCCTCCCCGCCCCTTCGCGGTGCGGGAAGAGGCGGGGCCAGGGTCCCCGGCCCCGCTCCGATGCCGAGGATCGGCCATGAGGGATCGATCTCCAGGCGGCGGCCCTCTCCCCTCTCGCCGTCCCGCCTCCGATCGGTGGTACCGCCCCGCCGTTGCCTCCTTCACGCGGACGTTCTCAAGGCGTCCCTCGCGGGATGCCGGGAGGGTCCGTTTACATATGCGGTTCCAGTCGATCATCGGCGCTGTGATCGGCCAGCATGAGCAATCCTTATGTACTTCAATGCTCATTCAATATGCATAGGATGATGATCTATGAACGTTAATCTTGGGGCTCCGTACGAGGTTGCTATAAAAAGCATCATCGAGAAAGGCTACGCAGGAAACCGGACGGAGGTCATTCGTCAGGCCATAATGGCATATAAGCGGATTATTGAGGAAGAAGAGCTGATGCTGGTACATAGAGGGGTCATGGCGGAGATGGGCGAGCTGGAGGCAGGAAAGGCCAAGACCCACTCCTTTGAAGAGATAAAAACGATCCTGGAGCCCGAGCCCTGACGATCTATGGACCTCGTCTTCTCCGATTCTGCAAAAAATGAGCTTGAGAACCTCCCGCAGGAGCTGAAGGTCCTTTTTCTGAACCGCCTGAAGAAGATGATGGTAGTTCCGGCTTTCCGCATCAACCCTCCAATCCGTAGTATTTTTCACAATCCTGCCCCAACAATCGAATAATCCTAACAAGATTATCATTAAGGTTCGCTATCATTAGGTTCATTTCACCATTGATCCACAC